>Ga0335072_10000377_pt1 | contig 91343 bp, 73 predicted proteins | sample Lox_Sample_21_FD_206725 | JGI IMG/M metagenome (GOLD analysis project Ga0335072, IMG submission 206725) | Soil microbial communities from Loxahatchee National Wildlife Refuge, Florida, United States - Lox_Sample_2.1 | ecosystem: Environmental > Terrestrial > Soil > Wetlands | place: USA...
AAGGATCATCTAGAGTGTAGACGCTGTATGGCGAGAGGTTGATTTCGGAGGATTTCCCGCTGCTGGAAAGATGTAGCCATAGAGCTGTTGATCGGGCATTGTAGAGAGGTACACGTCGGTATTACATACATTGCGTTATTGTTTTGCAGAGATCTAAGTGAAGATTCGACGCAGAGTGAGGTTGCTCCTTTATTAGCATCATATGACGGCTCAATTCCTAGTTCCGGAACTCTTTGGCAGCATCACGTCGCTCATTAATGCCACCTCATAGAGATTCGGTCATTTACGTGGCCAGGAAGGGCTATAAACATGACAGCCGTGATCCCACGAGGCTGAAGAGGGGATAGGGAGGATTTAAGCGGAGTGGTGAGGTGGCGGTTATTATAACGCCGATCTAAAACCGAAAAGGCTGAAATTCGATGCCCTACGTCACATCAATTTCATGAGAGTTTCGATCGATCCCGCATTAACGACAGCCATTGCCTCCACATAAGGACTCCTTTCCCATCTTCTAAATCTCAAGGGCATTCATCATCGCATTTTCAATCCCAGTTTCCAACCCAGCCTCTGAAATCATCCCAATTCCCATCACGCAGATCTCCACCACCATCCCACCCGCACCACCCAACAGATCCCACCCTCGCAAAAACGCCTATAAGCATGCCACTCCCAACACGCTTCCACCTGCGCACCTCCCTCCTCCACCCAATGTCCACCTCCAAATACCACCTCCGCCGCACGGTCCCACCCGGCACACGCATCGCGGCCGCGCGCGCCTACAAGGCGTCGGCCCCGCGCGCCGCACCCCAAAGCACGGAGTACAGCCAGAGCGGGGGCGGCGACGCGGGCGCCGCGTCCACGCGCACGGCCTTCGACCCGGCGAGCACGGCGCCGGAGACGCAGGAGCGGCGCGCGGGCGCCGAGAGCGGGAAGGTGAGTTTTGCCGGATCGCTAAGAATGCGGAGTGTGTGTTGATGCGTGCAGGATGCGAATCCGCTGGCGGTGAGCCCGGCCAACAAGGATGCCAACCGTGCGAGGCATCCCGAGGAGGGCGCGCCGGAAGCGAGTGCTGCGGAGAGTGAGAAGGCCCAGAGTGGGCGGCAGAGGACGAGTGGTGGTGGGAGTGCTCCGAAGGCGGGAACTGGGAAGTACGGTGGGAGCTAGGAGGCTAAGATTGAGATGTCACACGCGGGCTGGTGTGTCGCATGGTAAAAGTGTTTCTGCGGCGTTGGAGGCGACATTGCATTAATTCGCATAAAGTATGGGTGGGTTAAAAGCTGACGTTCAAGTCGAGCTGTCCGTTGGTGGCTTTGCACAATTCTTGTTGCATAGTCGGTGCTTCGAGGCTATAATTGATTCATCCTCATAATTACACTTGTAGTGTCGATACTTGGTTGAAACAGATGGAAAGTACCTTATACTACTACATATTAGCTGTAGATATTGTCCGTTGAAGTCGAGAGGTCAAGCAGTTGAACCACCAACCTCTTTTCATGCTATAAACCGTGAGCGACAATGGAACTCCTAGCCGAGTCTTCTCCACTTTGCCTCTCTATTGCAGCAAATATCACCTATCGTTAGCAGCTGCTGGATCGAGCATACCTCTCACAATGTCACAACGCTTGCTTCCAATATTCCAGCCTCACTGGCCAGTTCATCCATCACAGTCTTAGAAACGGGTCTATCCACACCGAGAATCATGAGAGCCTCATTTTCACCATTGACCGTTCCCGTACCTTCCAAGCCCTTCTCCAGCGGCGCCACAGACATGAAATTGACGTTGACGCCGGCAAGGCCAAGCTTCGTGCCGACGACGCCGATCTTGCCGGGCTTGTCGAAGTTCCTGCAGATGAGCAGGGTGCCCTCGGGCACGAAGTTGGCGCGGAAGCGATCGAGGCGCGAGATATACGGCGCGTTGTGCGAGACGTAGCCCTGGATGATCTGGTCGGCCACGACGGGCGGTGCGGTGGTGCCGAGCGCGGGTGGCTGCGAAGATGAGCGGCCTGTACGAGCGCGTAGCGTCAGGAATGACGCGAAGCCTTCTTCGTCGCTCTGGCTGCGCGAGCGTGATTCGTTGATCAGGATGCCGCGCTCTTTCGCGATAAGCTCCGCGTTTACGATGTTGACGTTCAGGATGTCTTCCGTGATCGGTGCCAGGAGACCCTTCACCAGCGCAGCGAACAGTGGTTTTGTGGTGCTTAGCGTCGCTAGTGCTCCCTCGTACGTCAGGTCGAAGGTCGTACGGAAGTCATGTGCACGGTGCCGCGACCGACTGCTATAGTGCTGAGTGTAGAGACTGCCCATCTTCTCGACCAGAGTCACAAACGGTTGCAGTGTGCGGTATTCGTCAGGCAGTATAAGTGGAGCGTTGACTGCAGATCTCGGGAGTTGTCCTGAAAGAATGTTGAGAACTTGCTCGCAGACATCAATGGAGACGTTTTCTTGAGCTTCCACGGTGGAGGCACCTAGATGTGGTGTTGCGACTACCTTGGGATGCGCAATGAGCTTGGCTGCGCTGGAATCGGGTGCAGCAGGCTCAGATGTAAAAACGTCAACACCTACTCCAGCAATTGTACCTTCGTTTAGAGCTTCCAGAAGCGCTTCTTCGTCGTAGACTCCACCTCGCGCGACGTTGAGAACGCGAGCCGTCTTTTTCATCTTCGCCAATTCCGCTTTGCTGATCATGCCTTTTGTTGCTGCAATTAGTGGAGTGTGAATTGTGAAGAAATCTGCCAAAGGAAGCATCTCTGCGAGCGTATCGATGAGTGTCACAGATGCAGCAGAAGCCAGCTGCTGGTTCGCATACGGGTCATAAGCCACGACATTCATGTCGAAGCCATTTGCAATTCGAGCGACCGTAAGACCGACTGAGAAGATACGTTAGTAAACTGTCATCTCATTGTCTTCGGTTGAATGCAGTACCTTTGCCAACACCAACGATTGCCAGAGTCTTTCCTTTGAGCTCAACACCGACGAGTTTGCTTCGTTCCCACTTGCCAGCTTTGATACTCTGGACTGCCTCGCCAATGTTACGTGCTGTTGCCATCATCACTGTCTGCGTATTAATGATGTGAGTCATAAAATAAACCTGTTGGTCTGGTCTCACAAGCAATGGTATGTTCGGCTGCGGCATTGATATTTCCAGACGGAGAGTTAACCACGATAATTCCCAGCCGAGTTGCTTCTTTGACGTCGACATTGTCTACACCAACACCAGCTCTTGCAACCACTTTCAATTTCTTTGCGGCTTGAAGTAACTGCGCATTGACTTTAGTTTCAGAGCGGACGATAAGAGCCTCGTACTCTGGGATGATTTCGAGAAGTTGCTCAGGAGATAGACCTTTTCGTTCGTGCACATCAAGAGTTTTTTGGAGAAGAGCTAGTCCGTCTGGCGATACTTTCTCTGGAATTAAAATCTTGGGCCTTGTCAGGTCATTGCTTTCCATGGCATGTGGCATTTCGACGTCAATTCCTCACAGACGAAGTGAAATGAGTTTATTAACAAAGTGATATGCCAAGGGAAAAGGAAAAGATGACGATCTGGGAGTTGGAAAGCAAGACTGTAAGAAAGTCTGAGAAATTTGTTCTCTAAGCGTGTGATTCGGCGAGATCGGACCGCTTACGAGCTGTTGTGCCATAAACAAGCTTGCAAAACGCGGACCATCACCTTTATCGCCCCGCATTCGTTGCTCAAAACCCCCACTTTCAAATCCACTGTGCAGACAAGCATGCAAAAGAGGCATGAAATGCGCGAAAAGTAAAATCAAATTCGCCAATCAACCAGAGCTTAGAGAATTGTCAATCTCTGAGGATATCTTATCCTGTTGCTGATATTTGTGCGCCCGTAGTTACAGTCGGTTCCTAGATGACATCTCATAAACGAAGGCCTCTGAGTTTTGGTCTGGCACGAACAATTACCATCCTGCACGCTTCTTCAGCACTTCATTTTGAACAATTTCAATCCAGTAGCCATCGGGATCTGTAGTCTTTAGTATGGACGCCACCATTGGTTGGAGTTTGAAGACATGAGCTTACCTAAAACGAATGCAATATTCTTCATCCGACCATCGGTCAGTCTCTTCTTCCAATTAACAGCTTTTTCCTCGAATCGTTGGCATGCAGCATCAAGATCGTCCACCGCGACGCAAATGTGACCGAAGCCTTGAGGCTCTTTGTTACCATCGTGGTAGACTTGGCCTTCTTGCTTCTCTGTTCCGTAATTCCACGTGAGTTCCAGTAAGCCTTCGCGATCAGCTGTTGAACTGACTCCGTTCGCGGCCTGCTCCGGAGCAGGAGGACCATATCCCAAGAAGTAGAGGTTGAACTTAGCCGCTTCATTCACCATAGTTCTCTTGAGCTTCATGCCCATAACTTCTTCGTAAAACTTTATGCTCTTCTCCGCATCCTTTACTCTGATCATAGTGTGGTTCATCCTGTAAGTTCCGGTATCGGTGGTGGTCTCCTTCTCTGCTTCCTCGAGTGTCTTCAAGCCCACAATCTCCACCCAATATCCGTCGGGATCGAGCGCAAATGCAATGTGTCTCATTCGACCGTCAGTCAACTTCTTCTGAAATCCGTATCCAGCATCTTCAATTCTCTTGCAAGCCGCTTGGATATTGTCGACCGAGATGCAGACATGTCCGAATCCCCTGTATGGCTCCTTATTGCCGTTCTCGATCTTGTAGTTTGGGTCCGACTCAGTGCCGTAGTTGTGGGTAAGCTCGATAATGCCCTCACGGTCGGTCCAGTGGTTCCCCGCCGATGCAGCTCCAGGTCCATCATAGGCAAGGAAGTATAGGTCGAACTTTGCGTCGGGATTTTCCAGCTTCTGGATCTGCTTCATGCCAAGGAATTCATAGAATTCGATCGATCGCTTTGGCTCCTTGACCCTCAGCATGGAGTGGTTAAACTTGTACTTCGAAGGATCGGTCGACATAGTTGCGCACGCAATGCGGATTTTTTGCGAAAGGTACGGTGGTTTTGAGGAAGCTACGATGTTGGTGTGAAGCTCTCGACGTCAAATGCCGGAAGGCGCAGAGCATTTATAGCCGAAGGTTCGTATATTCGTCGAGCCGGCGCCAATACAGGAAAGGCAGGCAGGGACTATGAAGTTTGATTGTTCAGACGTCACTCTTGCGAACTTCTCCTCTAAACTCCACCTACAGATATGCAATATTTCATAATGAATTGCGATTCGATTGGGCTCAAGATCAGCGGGAGGAAGCCCGACGATCAGTGTGGCTGAAGCTCTCCGTCTCTGCGGTGATTGTGTGGCTGGGCAAGAAATTAGGTGGAAACGGATCTGAGACGAGAAACACCAACTCGAACAATTACCACGTAATCATCTCCGCACACTACATAGCACGAATTCAATTCAATGTCTATATCTCCGTGGTAAGTCATTCGAATTTTTTCTGCGAATTTCGCCTCAACAATTAAAAGAAAGCTTTGCGTCTTGGCGATGATCCTATTCCATATCCTTCAAATCTCCCTCTAAGTGGTGAATTCCATTTCATCACATTCTATCTTAGTCATTTCACGGTCTAGAGTATAACTTAGGCCTTGGATTTATAACGCAAATGTTCGAGATTTCCGACATGCTCGGAGCACTAAATCTACTCTCACACTCAGACTATCCGTCCTTCCGATAGCCTGCTTATAGGCAGACATCTCAGTCTCCGTCTTTCGCCAAATTACTATTCATCTCAAGAGCTTCGTATTTGTATCACGTAAAATATCTAACATGTCTCTCAGAGACCATGCTAAACGCCAAAGCCTTGAGTCAACTCCTCAATGAAAACGTCCACCCAGTTCTCTACCCAAAGTGGTTCATCATCACACCCAACGGAACACTAATCGCCTACTCCACGCCAGCCTCGACCGCCGAACTCCGCCAACAAGCTGCACTCGTCTCCTCGACCTGGAAAGACCAAGAAACCCGCGTCCGCTCAGCGCCGTTGCAGGACGCCACCACGCCGCAGTCCTCATCACAGCAGCTGCAAGCGCTCACGATTGAAACCCCGACGGCGACCATCATCGCCAAGCCTATCCAACCTCGCCTCCTGCTCGTCCTTGTCGCGCCGCTGCCGGAAGGGACGGCCCATGGCCGTACCGATGCGTCCGAGTTTACCGTGCATGCTGAGCGCGTGGACGACGACCGCTACCCACAGGAGACCGGGAAGCTGAGCTTGTTAGAGAAGCAGAGGGCCAAGGTTGACAATGGCGTGGTGATGATTAAGGAGGAACTGACTCGAAGAGGGTTTGATATGCCGGAGGGTGTGGATTGAGGGAAGTTTGCGAGGTGGTGGAATGATTTGATTTCGATTTAGCAGGCAAGCTGGGTGTATACGGATACGTTTGATATCAAGGACTGCGATTCGGCATGAACGCATCATTGCGTGTTATCTCTCCGCAAATGCATCTGCCACTCACATCATACCCAAGTAAGGCATTCTAATTCGCTCAATCTAGCGTCAAATCCAATGAACTTGAACTGAAAGTTCTGGTATGTAATTCTAATAAACCTCCAACACGTACCGACCTTCCTCTTTCAGCGTCTCAATAGCTCTCCTGCTATCGATCTTCTTCTTCTCCTTACCCTTGCTCATCTCCTCCCTCTCCACAACCTCCTGCAGCACCTGCGTGACATCCGGCACGGGCCACGTCGGCCCACAGAGATAGAACGCGCCCTCCTGCCGCAGATACTTGTCGCGCAGCTCGTCCATGCTCTGGCGCATGCGATCCTGGATGTAAATCTTGAAGCTCTGGTCGCGGGAGAACGCCGCGCCCAGGTGCGTCATAACGCCGGCATCAAGGTACGCCTCCCACTCCTCGCCGTAGAGGTACTCCTCGCGCTGGTGGCGCGACCCAAGGTACAGCATGACGGGGCCGATGGGCAGGCCGAGGGCGTCGCGCTGGTAGGCGCGCTCCTGGACGAACGCGCGGAACGGCGCCAAGCCCGTCCCCAGGCCCGCCATGATGACGGGCGCGGTCGTCTTCGGCGGCAGCTTCATGACGGAGGGCTTGACGGAGACGGTCACGGGCGCGCCCAGTGGGAGTCCGTTGAGGAACCGCGTCGCCTGGCCGAAGCGGTCGCGCCCGCGCGGGTCCACCCAGCCCACCGTCACGATCAACAGCGACACACTGGTCGGCTGCGCGTGCTGGCTCGACGCGATGGAGTACTCGCGTCGCTTCATCGGGCTGACGATGCGGGCGAGGTCCGGGAACGGCGGGTGCGCCGACGGGAACTCTTGCAGGACGTCGGCGAACGTGATGGTGTCGACTTCGGCGCGGCGCTTGAACTCCATTGCTCCTTCGGGCCCCGCCAGCGCTAGAAGGCTCTTCTTGTGGCTTTCCACTGTGGCGAACTCTGAAAGCGCCTCGTAGAAGCGCTTTGGCGGTCGACCGAAGAGGTCGATGTTCTGCATCAGCGACTGGAACACGGTCCGGCTCTCGAAGACCTCCGGGTTTTCGCGTGATGGCACGGAAACGACGTCTGATGGGTTGAGCTTGTACCATTTGATGAATTCTTCAACTTCAGTGGCATCGTTCTCGGCATGAATTCCAAGCGCTTCACCAATGGAGTAAGTTAGACCGGAATCGCCAAGGTCGAATTCAATGTGGAAGATATTGCGGTCGTAGTTCAACGGTGTGAGGCGACGGTGCTCTTTGACGCGAACAACACAAGTTTTGATTCCTAGATCTGGACGAAGAGCAGTTGTAGCGCCATATGCTTCTTTGAAAGCCAAACTCTTGGCTACCTCAGTCCAATTAGAGAGTTCACTCAATGGCTCTGGATCAATACGCTCAATACGAGAGAAACTGTTCAAGCTAATCTCCGAAGGAAGTGAGACCTTTTCGACTTCGACTTCAACAGCGGCCCAAGATTCCGGAACATCGAATTGGCGTAGAACTTTGTCAAGGTTGCGGGCAAGAGCACGAACTCCGGCTTCGTCGCCATTAACCGCTGTAATCTTGTCTAATCCGGTATAAGGCAAATCCCAGCCGGTGAGATGCAGGAATGCGACTTGCACGAGTAGAGACTCCTGAGTTGAATCTTTTGAAACGATCTCGGACGCGGATGGATCAAGGATGAACAGCTTGATGGCCCTAGATGCAATTCCTTGTCTCAATTTCCCCTGTATCTTCTTCTCCAGATCTTCATTTTTAGCTCCAGGGAGCTTCAGCAAAAGTGATCCACCAGCTTTCAACGATGTTAAGATGTCGAACTCGTTCAAGATTTTCTCATCACCAACAACTACCAAGTCGGCAGGAGGAGAGACCGCAGGAGGAATAGATGATGAATCTACCTCCCAAATGTCGGTACGGACAGTTCCTCCTTGAACAAGAGCATCACGGCTGGTAGCGGTACTGACATGGTTGTCGATTTCTGAAGACAGAATTTGACCAAGTGCAAACGCAGCCTCCACAGAAGAACTATCTTCAGTGTCCCAGAACCGATATGATCGGGCGTCAACATTTTCTGTGGGCTCTTGGAAGGGTATTTCCTTGTCCGTAAGCTTCTCAAACTGTGTAAGTACTTTGCTACTTGTCCATGCTTCGTGCTTCGTATATTTAAGATCTCGGACGGCAACTCGGCGGCCCCATAAGAACGTCAGAGCAGCAAATACATCTTGGTACAGAGCACTGTGCTGATCCTTATCTTGTGCGGCAAGTTGGCTGTCGACCTGGCCCAATACACCAACTCTCTTGACGCTCCGCGGTAACGCCTTGAGGAACTCGTCTTCCACGAATGGTCTGTAAACGCGAACGTTGACGACTCCAATCTTCTCGCCGTTCTTCGAGAGCTCCTGGGCAACTTTCTTTGAGAGAGATGCTTCGACGGTGCCAAAGACAACAAGCACACTTTGCGGAGATGAATGACCTGAATACTCGAACAGCTCATAGTCTGTGCCAAGCTCCGTGTTGAATGCCTGGAGAAGTCTGATGAGGCGACCATCATTGGTTGTGTACTTGGTCAAACTTTCGCGAAAGAGAGCCCGAGTGACGTTATTGTAGACACGATGCAGAGTTTCCGGCTCGAGGACATTATTGAATCTTGCGGTTTGACGACTGACAGTGACACCATCATAGGTATGAATTGAAGGTACAATCTTCGCGAGTAAAGTGGCAAAGAGTGACATGTGTTGAGTCTCCTCGGCTGACGCACTGGCGACGAGACCAAGGCCAAGTTCGTCCGCAATTGTGAGCGAGGAGAGATAGTCAGTAACGAGACCTGAACCGATATAATCGACAGCAGCGACATGCGCCACGAATGGATTTGACAGTGCATGAAGCAGTGAAAGCTGGTCAAGCGATTGACGCATATACGCAAGACTGGCGGAGGATGCCACGACTGTTTGGGGAATGTTGCGTTTTTCGAGGTCGAAGTCAGGTGAAAACATGTAACCCAATGCAATTGCTCCCGCACCTGCTCTCGTCTCCAGATTCTGTACTCCTGGGATGAAACCGAAAGCATTATTCTCTTTTTCTTCACTCCAATGTTGTAGTGCAAGATCCAAGTCAAAAGTTTCAGGTGAGTATGCGAAAATCTTATCCGAGAGCGTGTAAGCGACCTGCTGAACAAGAACCTGACTTGTCAGATACACGTGACCCTTGATAGCAGAGAGCTTGATACCTCGACCGAAAGGTAGAGTGGAAGATTTGTACGAAAGGGATGTCGACGTCAGCTGCTTTGAAGAGGTGGTTCCGTAGAAGCTTGAGAGCTCGGTAAGAAAGTCATAGCTGCCTTCTAACTGTTTATTGGATTCATAGAAGTCTGAGAGCTTGGTAAGGAAATCGTAGCCACCTTCGGGTTGTGAAGATGCACTGTCCGTATCGTAGAAGGTCGAAAGCTTCGAAAGCAATTCATAGCCTCCCTCTGGCTTCTTTGACGATAAGGAGGGCATGGCGTATATTGACGAGAGTTTTTGGAGAAATTCGTAGCCTCCTTCTCGCTGCTCTTGTGACGGCGGATCGACGCTGTAGAACTGCGAGAGCCTGTCGTGGAATTCGTATCCTCCTCTTGTCTGTTCTTGCGATGGCGACTCAACGTTATAGAACTGATATAACTTGTCGTGGAATTCGTACCCTCCAATTGCTTTGCCTGCCTTTGTTCCTAGTCTCGGACTTGCGTAGAAGCGAGACAATTTCGAGTGAAAGCTGTATGCTCCTTCCAATGTCACTTCAGTTTGAGTACCTGGTTGTTCCACCTTTTCCTCTCGCGGTGTTCCGACGGTGGGAGAAATCGAAAGGCTCCTAAAGATTCTAAGGGAATATGGCAGAGTATTATCGTCCCCGGTACCGGACTTGGAGAAGCTTCTAAGTCGACCCTGGAGAGTCGTTGGGAATGGTCGTTGGTGAAGGGATGGGCCGAAGGCACTCGACGGCGAAACTGGAGACGCTGGACTGGCCATTGTGAAAAATTCTTCGGCCCAAGGGTAACGGCATCCAAGGACCACAATGGGGCCGTGGGTAGTTTGTTTGCGGAAGCCATGATTCATGTGTGAAGAGGTCTACAATTTTTTGCCATTGAGCCGCGCTAGACTTGAGCACGCAATTCCTATGTCCTAGGGCTTCCTGAGCCGGCTAAATTGGCGGAGATAATATACTTGACAAACATTCAGGGTTCAAGGATCTGTCTAAACCGAGAACGACTCGCCGAGGTTGTCTTCTAAGTGATGCGCCGGTTTGAAGTGTAATGGCTTGTTGGTAGCGTTGCGCTTTAGCAAGGTCACCCGTGCTCGCACATAGAGTACGATGTCGCGCGAGTTGCGCAAGGTGGATTTATCAAAGCCCATGCCATTCAGTACTTTCATCCTATCGCACGGCTGCCACTCAACTAGGTATGCACTTCCTCATTTAAACACAGCCAAAAGTACGGTAAGCAGCCTTGAATCACTACGGTTGTGGGATGCAACCTGAACCGGCAGAACCAAACATCCGTTGAAGCTGACCGTTCGTGGCGATACTCTAGAGAGAAAGGTACCACTTGGATGTACTGCGTTCATTAATTATCCAACTCTTCGCTGTTAGCTTTTCGTTCGCGCAACGATTCTCATCCAGACATGGCGATAATATCGGAACTTCTCCGTTTCGTTCTCCCACACTCACAGTCGAGCGCCCTCGCGTTCAGCGACCTTCGTCGTTGTGTGGCGACGAAAGGACTCGCTAGGACTCAGTATTTCGGATATGTGATGCCAAATGAAGGCATCCCTAGGCCAAAGCCCGACAATCAAATGTGCTGGTACATAGGTACTTAAGTCGATCCATCCGTTACTGCGTCGTCCGTTTATGAATGATGCATAGAATGGCCAGAGAAGTCTACATATCGGAAAAGCGAAGAATTCAAGTCGGAACTGGCGCGTCTCACCAAAGACAAGCCTAGATCTCTCATTTTCGAATTTACAGAGACGAAACCAGGTGAAATCATCAAAGGGTTGGAGTCTAATGCTTGTGAATTTGTGCGCCTTTAAAGCTGAGCGCTTTTTTAAAGCACTGAGTAACAGACCAGACCCAAACCTAACAATTTACCAGGCAATCATTGACCTGGCTCCACATGCGCCGCGTTTCGAGACGGATTTCGAACATTCAATGCATAAAACGTTCACAGACTGCTACTTTGCGAAAGGCTTCACTGGTGGCGGGTGGGCCTATGCACTGAATAGCAATGACGCCGAAGGCAATGAGATCGACGTCAACACTACAGAGGAACCTTTGATCGAGGAGAAGGATAGAAAATTGGCATACTACATAATTGGTTGGAATACTATCGCGGTGGGTGTAACTTGAAACGGACGCTGCTTGCTTGATAGCTGACGACAATGTATGTAGGAACATGACGAATTTGCGAAGACAGAGCTATTCGATGAAGAAATTGATAAGTTGGCACCTCACTTTGCACCGGGATCTGGAGCTTTCTATGTCAAGTTCGAGAAGTACGGCTAAATGGCATTAAGACTAGATGTGATATGCTTCGAATTATATCATATGTCCGGTAGATAGTGCTGTGAACAAGTCGATGTACTTTCAGTTTCCTATCTCATTTCTAACTTGTATGCCTGTATAGTGACTAGCTTCTGGCCTTCGTGGAAATTGCTGATGATGTGTTTCAAACCCAGAAAAAATATTACCACTCCATGCCGATTGAGGAACTTCGCTTAGAAACGATAGCGGATCTGCGTCTTTATTCTCTCTATATCTTCTAAGCTCTTCAAGTCTGTACAGATAAACAACCTCTCTTACATCGAAGTTCTGCTCTGAACCTTGGCTTTGTATATCAACTGTGGAGTCTCTCAGTAGTGGTGTGGAGATCTGCTTCGTCGGTGGTACCCGACACATCTCACACCACCTCGGAAATAGCTGGAACGTCTCGACTCCAAATCGAACCACCATCACCTGAACATGACAACACTAAGCGCTTTCAAAACCAATTTCCCATTTTACGATTCCTACTTGCTCCTAGAAAATCACCATCAAGCGCGCGCAATCGTCTGACATCTGGATGAAATTTCGTTTTCTGGCTTTTTGACATCCGGCTTTAGGGGCGAGTCGGTGGCCTCGGGGTTGATCATGCATGGGCTACTTAGTCGGAAGCTTCCGTACAGCAAGATAATCATATAACATGTCGAAATCGCTCTTTTCTCTCAGCGTGTAAATCTTCTCTCCTCCTCAAATCAATCTCAGCACTTATACAGAACTCTCTGCTTGCTGTATTTCTACACGAGGACTCTCCCCTTAACCTTTCAACGCAATACATAATGCTTCGACGAACAGTACCCAGACTATTTTGGCAATCCACCAAAGCATTCTTCAGCGAACCTCATCCGCATGCCCGAAATCCAGTGACAATGGTTCCTCATGCACACGACAATATGTTTTACTTAAGGCGTCTAGGTCGGACTGCTTCTTGGTAAGCAACAGCAATCGGTGAAAGGTCTCTCAAAACTAATCATGTTATACTAGGTACTTTCCGGGCGTAGTTATCCTATTTGGTTGGCCATTAATGGCTGCTGAAGCATTCAAGGCAACTACATGACTATTCAAACCAGCCGATCTCTTCGGCGAATCGAGCCTTTCAGACGATAGCCATTCAAATACACGAGGGTTGAATAGCAAGGGCATGTCACAAAGTTTCAAAGAAGCAGAAGATGCGGAAGAGCTTGTAGATATGATTTTGGAGCAGGCTTGGGCAGATTAGCATTTGGCATTGTTCTTTCATGCATTTTCGCATCTCTTGGGTTAATTGGATGGGTTGGCGCATAGGCATGAGGCATTGCGAACTGGTACAACACATTTGACAAATTAGAGTTGATTTCTCATTTTCAGAGGCAACCAATTTCTGTACGAACATGACAACAGACCTTCCTTTCACTCATAAGTCACCAGTTTCTGTTATTGTTATGCATTAAGTAACAACCGGAGTTATTTGTTGTTCCGGCTTCGGATAGTTGCAAGCACAACGTATAGCAGCAATGGGCTATCATGAAGACTCTGGACATTACGCTTTGGACATCATAACGCAAGGTTTAATTCCAATACATAGCAATTCTCTTACAATATGTTCAAAAGGTATTTCCAGATTGGAACACTCAGACATGAATCCGGTTCTTGAGGTGTCACGTCGAAGGAAACAGGACGTTTTACTACATCCACTAAAAGCATGAAGGCGTTCTCTTAGCGTTTCTGGAAATCGACCTACCGGGCTGAATCAGGAAATACTACCCAAGCATACGATGAAGTTTCATGTCTTCTAATCCATGCACGTAGTGGGTGTGATCGACCACGTTCTTCCACAAGATCTCAATTGAGGCTGGAGTTTCAATCAAATAAGGTATAGTCCCGTAGGATATCTTTATTTTAGCTCTTGGCTATGCTTCAGAATTCACACGTGAGTCGTGGGACTACCCATGACTTTGCGACGGGAGTTCGACTTCTCGCGTCGGAGGTTCGGCCAAAATACAAACTGTGCAGAGAATGCCTTTGCGAGCGCCAAACCATAAGCTCACGTAGGCCCACTTCTAAGAGACAAATTAAAATTTAGGATTCAATCGGGAATAGATATCAATTTGAATGGCTGTGGGTTGAAGGCACATGCGAAAAGACGACGTGGGATGGAGTATGGAGTAGTAAGGCGCCGACTGCTATTGGCTGGCCCTGAATCCGAAGCGCTGAAGACTTCAGGTTTTGAACATCAGGGCCTCTCTTCCCATCAACTACTTCCGTCGACTCGTTTCGTTAACACCAACTCTTTTGGGAACTGAATTTGCGAACTGGACAAAGAACACCTACCAAATGCTCAATCCTTTGCACAGACACGGAGACATCACTGCCATCTTCGACAAACGCGGAGGAGGCGTGGATTATTCCGTCCAAGACTCTTCGGTTGCTTCAGCGCTTAGAACTGCTGTACAACATCGTTGCGACTTTTCCATGCTGTTTCCTTCCGTTTTCAATATCCTTGGTTGTCATTCGAATTGTTGGTTTAAAAATCCTTTCTGATGCATTCATGGGACGCATGACAATGTTTGGCCACCAAACTTCATGGCTTTTGGGATTTTTGGTGAAGAAGCCTTAGGTAATGAATCGAACGCATGAAATCATGCTTCCGCTACTCTTTCTCTCAGACGTAGAGAGCTTCGAACTCTTCCTGAGGCAGCCTTGGCTACAAGTCTTGGAGACTGGAGTTGCCAATGCACGACTTCATGCGGTGACATACAGGGTTTCAGGACTACCTACCATCTCTCACGATGTCTGTTATAAAGACATGCATACCGAAATGTCAACTTTACCTTACAGACAAACTAAACTAAGATTATTCTCTCATTTCCTTTGCCTTCATTTGTCTCTTGCGGGTCAAGATTTTAATTCTTTCATTCCTTTAACTAAATCTTTGAGTTCATCAGGATCATGAAGTTCAACCTCGCAGTTGCGACTCTCATTCTCGCGGCTGTTGCCGCCGCTGCACCGGCAAAGACCACCGGCAGCACTAATGGCAATACTGGTGGTTCGACGAACACGGGCTCCGGGACCTCTACCAACACCAACTCAGGAGGTTCAACCAATTCTAACTCTGGAAGCTCTACCAACACGAACTCTGGAGGCTCCACGAACTCTAACTCCGGGAGCTCTACCGGCTCTACCAATGGCTCATCGAGCAGCAACACTACGACAACTTCGACTACCTCTGGCAATTCGAATACATCTGGAACCAACGCAGTTCAGCCTGCGAGCAACACTGCCAACAACGGGGCACAGAACGGCAACAACCCAGTTGACAATCCCGCACCGCAAAATGGTGCCAACAGCCAAAACCAGCCGAGTCAGGTAGACTCTGCCACAGCTGCACTTATGTCAACTGCTGTCAACGCATGGATGATGGACACCGGTGTTGTTTCTAACTTCCTCAATATTGGAAACTCTCTCACTGATGAGACGACTTTCATGAACCAGGCTCAAATCGCCCATTCCGCTGAGGTTGACGAACTCACACACAAGGCCGTTTTGGACCAATTTATGCCAAACAATCAAAATGTAAAAGCAGCCAATGCTACCCTTTCCAACGGCGCATTCCAATTGGTCGTAGATCGTCTTGAAGACATGGCTATGCAGGGTCGCGCCCAAATCCAGGGCATTACTGACATCAATAACGATCGTTGCGTTAACGTCCTTCCCAACATTGACGCATACATGCGTGAAGCAGCTCTCACCATTGGCAACGGTCAGCCAGTTCAGCAGTCGGTTCGTCCAGCTGCCTGTGCCAGTATTGTCCCTGGTCAGAATGGTGCTGCTCAAGTCGGTGTCCCACCGGCTGGCTATGTGAACGGCAAGCTTCAGAATGGCAACTCGAACACGTAAGTCATTTCTCGATATAGGTCTATTTCGCTGAGCACTAACAGATCGTAAGTAACCCTAATATCCCTGCCACGAGCACCGATGATGATCCGCCAAACTTTGGTCAAAATCCTCAAGCTTCCAGCTCATCATCTACTAGTACTCAATCGTCGGGCTCGCAAAACTCAACTACGACAAATACTGGCACCACGAATTCTGCGACTTCCACTTCTGGTTCTACGAATGTTGGCACAGCAAGTTCTGGCGCTTCGAAATCTGGCTCTGCGAATACAGCATCTTCCTCTTCCAATACTGGCTCGGCCAACGCCAGCTCTTCGAAGGGCGGATCTTCCTCATCCAACGCAAACTCATCAAATGCAGGCACTACAAATTCACAGAAAGGGTCCACCTCCGGAACCACCAACTAGAGTCAGTCAAAGGATCCAAGCCCCGCATGGAAATGAGAGATCTGAGGGAATGCGCTCATTTATTATGACTAGAGAGGTAGGCGATGTCTCAGGGCAGCTACATAGCCAGATAAACTTGACATTACGCTCCGCGAGAACCGTGTCGCGTACAAGCAGCTCTCTGTTCTCAATCTGCATCACTTCTCGTGAAGCTTTCCAAATCAGCAGTGCAAGTGATTTTCTTGACTCACGTCCACAATGCTATAGCGTATCTGTAACCTTCGCCTTGTTCTGCCGAGAACCACATAGTGTCTTGAGTCAATCCGAAACGTCTTGGTCAATGCACTTTGAAACTGGACGTCGCAGATCCCGAGGCGGCTACAGCACAGATGGCCTCGCATTGTCAGTAGTGAAACAAGGAGATGGCTTGGACGTTGTTCAACATAGATGGTTTCTTTTCCGATGCTGGCGTCGAATCAAACCGCCTGAAAAGGTTGTCCACTAATTGACCGATTCCGGATTGCTACGATATTCCCGTTTGCGGACTCTGTGGCGGCGATCAGAAGCCCAGACCGGGAATCGATTGGCTGCCCAATTTGGATTGTTACTACATACCCTTTTCGGACTCTAGTTTGCAGTACCCCGTATAAAAGCATAAAGTGAGATGGTTATAAATGCAGCCCTTCCTTCTTCAAAGCAATCTCGAAACTACGTCTTCACCTGTTCAGCTCACATGTTCTCTCTTAGCCAATGAAGAATGGAAAGAAATCCGTCTCTGCGTCGACCGCTAGGCCTAAAACACTGTCTTCCGCCCTCAATGAAGGGTACCTGTGCAGCCACGTTGTCCCAGAACATATAGCGCCGCCTTCATCAGTACACAGACACAGCTTTACAATCATACGCGCATGCATGACTGCGGTAGGAGACGCTTAAGAGCAACATTACTAATGGCATTGCTAGTTATCATATTATTTTCATGATTCGAGATGCCTCTTTTCGAAGTAGCTGTGCTATCTGCGACTAAGATTCCAGACTTACAACTTCATGTTCCTGATACCCTCGCTAGCCTCATCTTTCGTATCCTCCCGCCATCTGCTGAGGGGCTTCCCCTCGTAGACCATGTCGCCTACGCCCCACAGCATTCTTCTCTTATCCAAGTCATCAGTGACGTCGTTGTCTGGGCACACAACGTAGAATTTGCCCTCGCCCATCTTCTTCTCCAGGTATTCGGCCACCTGATTGGGCCACCACGCTCCAGCAGGCTTCTCCTTTGTACTGCCAGGTTCGTTCCCAGATAGCCCGGTGAAAGTCCAACCGGGAACGAGTAAGTGGACTGACGTTTGGGTGTGCCGTAGATCAAAGGACAAATGCTCGGCCAAGGTCTTGACTGCCGACTTGGAGGCGTTGTAGGCGGGATTGCCCGGCGGGTTGGTGATACCTTGCTTGGAGCCCGTGATAACAATAGCTGACGGCTTGCCGGACGATGAGATATCCGGGACGAAGGTGTTAAGCCCGTTGATCACTCCGAACAGATTGGTCTCAAAGATTTTGGAGAAATACTCGCTGTCGCCCCATGTGCCTTTCAGGCCAATTCCGGCATTTAGCATGAGGAGATCCGGAGAGCCGAATTTGGATATTACTTTCGACTTCAGTTCACCCCATTCAAGAAGTTTCGATACATCGATTTGGTACGTCTCAACGTCTCCGGTGTTTTTCTCATCCAGTGTCGTCTTGGCCTTGGAGAGGTACTCGGTGTTGAAGTCAGCTACGGCGACTTTCATGCCATGCTTAATGCAGAGCTGGGCAACAGCAAGGCCGATTCCAGAGGCACCACCTGTGATAAGAGCGATTTTCCCTGAAGCGAAGACCTTTGCAGCAGACATTTTGAATTTTCCTGTGTCTGGGAGATCCTTCTGCAATGATGGGTTTCGCGGTTAAGCGTTGGCCGAAGTGAGGGGAGAGCTACTGAAAAGCGCGTAAGTTTCCTAGCTCTTGATTGCGTCAAAATAGAGAATGAACTGGCGGCGATGGTGGCGATCTTTATCAATTTTGCTAGAAGATAGCTATTTCCTAAGTCCGATATGAACTGAAGGATTGAGCGAAGCTGAAATCAGTGGTGCTCAACATAGTCTCCGGGCTTACCGTACACCATGAGGGTTCTGTACGGAGTAGCGCTCGAAGTTCAGCCCTAGTCCTCATGTCTCCACCGTAAATCTCGAAGCAATTGAGCGACCATCAGCATCGGAATATTTTGACGGAGATACTTGCACTAATCAAATTCCATAGCACAGTCTGCCGCTTGGAGTTTATATGTCCATGATGGCTTAGATTCGTCACTAGCTCTCCAAGACACAGTGGGAATATGAGGAAGCAATTGGCCAATGAATTCGGCAGGCGTAAGCACAGGTAGCGTGTGCAAAATGGCTTGGAGTTGAGGGAATAGCCTATAAGGTTGGCGGTAGGTCCAGTTATTGGCCACGGCTGAACCACATGAGCCTCTGTGGCCGTACCCGGTCCCTCATGGTGGGATGCTTCAATCGCGAACTCCCGACGCGAGGAACAGCTTTCCCGTCTATCTCACATCAACAAACGCCATCTGCTCCATCACCGACTACTTAGGACACACGTCGCGCATCCTGACGTTTTTCTTCCTGTCAAAGTCCCTGGATACAGCCAATATCAGGACTCAATCTCTTCCGGCGCAAAGGAACTTACGTTTTCGTCATAATCTATTGACGCTACCAGAGCTGAGTCAAAGCCACAACCTGCAATAAGAACACACTCAGCTTCCTGCGATCCCTCCGCCAGTCCTCTACACATCCTTCACTTGACCTATCGCGACCGCATCTGCGTTATATTGTCTTGCATTCCGATCGAATCTCGTCGTTATCGCTACCTCTGTAACAGTCGCAAAAGACTGTAACGCCGCGCGACATTCCTCCAGAGTCTTCTCCCGCTCCTGTACTCACGCGCCTTTAAATAAGCTTTGACTCACAGTAGTTAAGGCGAGGTGCGCACACAGGAGTTACGAGAAGTCTCCTACCCCGAATCGGCTTATGAGTGGATATTTGTGGAAATACTATTTGCAGGATGATGTGGCAAACTTCCGTCATGTACTGGAGTCAGCTACATACAATTCTCGCTCGTCAGGAGCACATAAAAGCCATGTTGGAACGCAGAGCAACGTAATAGGCTTGGGAATCGGAAGTCCTGGTAGTTTAGGAACTTCGCCATCCATGACGGTGAAAGGTAAAAGGCATGAAGCATGGCCTGCCGCTGCTTCTTCGACCGGAATCACTCTTTCGAGAGCCGATATCAACTTTCGAGATGGCTATGGTCGAACATTGCTGCACTTGGCCGCTTCTTCGTCGTCAGATACCGCCTTCGAGTTTGCTACTGCACTTCTGGAGCATCCGTTCTTGGATTTGTACTTACAAGACACGGAAAGCGGCTGGACTGCTTTGCATAGAGCATTTTATGCTGGCAATATTTCAATCGCCCAAGCAATTTTGGCAAGGGACAGTCAAGATGCCCTTGGAAAAGGCGCATTCCATCACCCAGGAGGACTTATCAAAATAAAGGACAAAGAAGGAAATGGTCCTTTTGACCTTCTAGAGATGACACTCGACGATACTGTTGGTCTCAAGCCTAATGCCATGCTTTGTGGTTCCGATGGTGACGATGATTCCGCATTGGGTGATAGTGTCAATCTTGATGGTGACACTTCTACGAAACATCACTCCATCCCTTATCTCAACATCGACGGTGATGAGATCTTTACCTTTGGTAGCAACAAAAATGTGACGCTTGGCTTTGGTGATGAAGACGACAGACAGTTTCCAGAACGAGTTGTGTTACGACGTCCCGAGCACTTGTATCATCGTTTTCATCGCGAGTACTTGGAATCACGTCCTTCATTTATGCTAGACTCTTCTACTAACGATGTATCGCAATCTGAGATCTGGAGCCTTGCTGAACTCCCAGCGGCAATTTTGAACAAGCCTATTCGAATCCAGGATACCCAGATGTCGAAGCTTCACTCAGCGATCCTCACTACTGATCCAGAATCAAACTTGTATATCTGCGGATATGGATTAGGAGGACGTATAGGTGCCGGCGATGAGACCACACGTTATCACTTCGTCTGTATCGAAGGCGGCGCTTTGGCTCATAAGAAGGTCGTCAATGTCAGTCTTGGTCAAAATCATACTCTTGCACTGTCAACAGAGGGCGAGATATTCTCATGGGGTAGCAATAGCTTTGGCCAACTTGGATACGCTCTGCCAAAGGTATCAGGCAAGGACGAACCAGTTCAACTTTTACCTCGCCAAATCTTTGGTCCTATGAAGAGGGAAATCGTCATCGGCATCGCGGCGTCAAGACTCCATTCTGTGGCACATACGTCAAGCTCTCTGTACACCTTTGGCAAAAATGAAGGACAACTTGGCATTGTCGATTCAGATGCACGCTCCCTTGAAATTCAAGACACTCCTCGAAAAGTGGCGGCTTCTCTGTTCTCCGTTCCTATCGCCTCGGTATCGGCAATTGATCAAGCAACCACCTGTCTACTTGAAAGTCACGAAGTCTGGGTTTTCGCCAATTACGGATATGCAAAAATCCAATTCCCACTGGAAGGATTTACGAATTACTTCATTCGCTCTAGCTTACTTGCCACTGATGATGACAGATCTCCAAATGTTGTTTGCAAGATCGTAGGCGGAGGTGACACAATCTGTGCCTTGTCCAGCCATGGAGAAATCTTTACTGTTGCCGTAAGCCAACCGACTATGGCTCTTCAGAGCTCTACAGCATCAACAACGAACCCTAGCAAGATCAAAAGTGCGCTATCTCAACCACAGAGGGTATGGTCGAACAAGAAGAGTCACATGGCCGCAAGAGATGTTGACGTAGACCAAAATGGTTCCATTATTCTTGTGACCCATGCTGGTGGTGTCTGGCGACGAGTCAAGCGTGCCAAGATCAAGGATGCATCTGCTGCCGGCACAGGAGAATACAAGCCGAAGGACTACAAATTTTCGCGCATTTCTGGTCTCACCCGCGTCAGTGCTGTCAGAGCTTCCGGATTTGGCGCCTACGCAGCGGTTCGTGAAGATTGCACAAAGACACGGAATGGCATTGATATTGCTCCGAGGAAACTCTGGGCAGATATTCAACCATTAATGCCACTTAGGCTTCCAAATTCTCCGCAAGACTCCTCGCAGGGAACTTTTTGGTTCGCAGATATGACACAATTTCTTCTTGATTCAAAAGATCTTGACCAAGATATCGCTCAGCTCCTCCAGAAGGAACCTCGGGACGGTTTGCCGTACGACATGTTACTTCGACTACCCATGAGCGAGGTGGAGATTCCAATTCATACTTTCATTCTAGCAGCACGAAGCAAAGTCATACGCTATGCCATCGAAGATGTTGTGAATATGGGTACGTTTACTATTCCTGATCTTCTCAGCATTCGCCAAGCAGAAAGTGGAGTATTTGTGATCGATTTCCAAGGCATTGACACCTACGCCCTCGTCAATCTGGTATTATACCTCTACGCTGAACGGCTTATTAACTTCACGCACATCACTCCGAAGGACAAGCGACTCAACTACCGCTACAAACAGACAAGAGTGGAACTCTTAAAGCTGGCTACGAAGTTGGAGCTCTCATTTGTCGAATTAGCCGTGAAGAGATTCGCAGAGGTACCACGCACACTCGACCGAGAAATGGAACGAGCCGTTCAAGACCCGGTCTTCTTCGACAGCGGTGATATCATTGTACGACTGGCTGACGACGAAGTGCGCGTTCATGGAGCTCTTGTGTGTCAGAGATGTCCATTCTTCAAAGGTCTCTTCCAAGGTCGAGCGGGTGGTCAATGGTTGTCTGAACGTCGCCAAGGCCTCGATAAGCAAAGTGATGCAGTACGGGTTGACCTAGGCCATGTCGAATCTCACGTGTTTGATAAGGTGTTGCAACACATCTACGCTGATACTGGGCCGGAGCTCTTCGACGATGTTGTTGCAGACAACTTGGATGAGTTTTTGGATAAGATCATTGAGGTTTTGGGTGTGGCTAATGAACTGATGCTTGATCGACTCTCGGAGATTTGCCAGAATATCATTGGGAAATATGGTATGTGTTCATCACTCGATTCTATTCATTGAAACTTACTTTGTAGTCACTGTGCGCAATGTCTGCCAATTGGTCAACATCATTTCACCTTGTTCAGTCCCGACGTTCAAGGAACGAGCGCTAGAATATATCTGCCTCAATCTTGAAGCTGTCCTTCAGAACGGGTGAGTCAAATGGTTGACGAATTGAACTTCTTCGCTCATAGATCTTAGACACTTTGAGGAGCTCGACGAGGATCTTCTCATTGAGATAGACGAGGTGTCTCGACGATTGCAACGAGAATGCTCTCTTATAGCTCGTAGCGGTGCCTTAGAGGAGGGTTTGCTCCAGAGGAACCCCGATCTGGAACGACGAATGGAGCAAGAGAAACAGGCAAAGGTTGACTCCATCGATGTTCTCAACAAATATGCCGATTTTGATACGCGCGCCTCAACTTCGTTCAAGGCCGGAAGTTTCCATGAACTCTCTGAGACACCAATATCTCAGAAGACTAGACGAAGGTCAAGGGGATCGCCGAGTCCTGGTGCCAGCCCTGCACTTAAAGGCAAAGCCTCGATTCAAGATCTCCTTTTCGACATGGACGAAGAAGAGGAGGAGGAGGAGGATCTTTCTCGAATTCCTCCACTCAAAGAGCTGGAGTCTCAACCTTCGACTCCAAAAACCCCACAAGGTGACGGTAACGAATGGCATGAAGTTGTACGCAGAAGGAATACTGCAACAGATGAGACACCTGTGAGCAGTCCGCCATCTGTGTCAGTGTCAAAACGACAAGAACCATCTCCGCGGGATCCTGGCCGCCCTTGGGGAGTCTCTTCTTTGCCAGCAGCGAAGCTGGATATGAGAGCAATCATGGAGCAAGCTTCCTCGTCACGGACATCGAGCCTTGCGCTTGGGCTGTCATCACAACCCAAAGGATCTGGATCTTTCAAGATGTCGCAGAAAGAACGCAAGAAGATGCATCAAATTGCGCAACAGCAACGAGCCAACACTTCGCCAGACCCTGAACTCACAGCTTCGAGCTCAGCTTCACCGTGGCAGGTTTGGTCAAAAGCTAAGCCGTTGTCTCCCGCGGTAGCCACAAACCAAGCATCATCCGCAAGCACTCCAACCAGACCGCCTCAACTTACAATGCGGCAAACAATCGCCAATCCAACAGCATCGACGGACAAGGCCACTCCGCCCGTAGGCGCACAAAGAAGTGCCGTCTCGGGACCTTCTACAACGGCACAACCTGCTACGACGCCTTCAACGCTTCAACCGTCCAAACCCGCTGTCCCGACAACGCCCCAGCAACCCCAAGTACAAATCCAATCCATCCGCCACACTCCAAAACTAATATCTACGGTTACAAATACTTCCGGCGCGCCGTACGGCCTCAAGGACATCCTCGATCAAGAACAGGCGTCCAAAGACAAGCTGCGCGAGGCCGTAGCGCCGCGGTCACTGCAGGAGATCCAGCAGGAGCAGGAATTCCAAGAGTGGTGGGACAAGGAGTCGCGGAAGGCGATTGCGGAGGAGCGCGAGAAGATGCGGAGCGAGAAGAGAGGGAGAGGGGCGAGGAGGGGCAAAGGAAGGATTAGAGCGAGAGGGGCAAAGGAGAGTGAGGGTGTGCCGGCTGATGCTGGACGTGCGCCTGGCGATGCGCCCAACGCGCCGAAGGCAGCGACGAGGTAATGCTTGGATCGCGTGCATTTTGCATTGCATGACGGGATGCGTGGATGACTTTAGATCTAATGTGCGAGATTGTGCATATGATTATGTTGAATATTGTGCAATGGGATGCATGTGAGAGTCTTACAGGCTGACTCTTTGGGACCGATATTGAAGTTTTAAGCATCATAGAACGCCTGAGTTACAATGTTATACCTACAGCTCAATTTAAAAAGCCACCGATGGTTCCTCCTGATGAGTACATTGCGTGAGCAGCTCGCATAGTATGTAATCAATTTCATTCTCTGGAAATGTGAAGATTTTTCGGAGGCCAAGTTTACTCCTTTAAATAATGTGATGGTAGATTTACCTCCGATTTTGGTTTGTGATGTTGTTTTCTACTAGGGTGTACCGCTAATGACCACACTAATTATAGGCCCTTGCCAATCGCAGCCTAGCTGCTTAGCTACTCCGCACTTCATTCGGGTGCCTTTGCAACGCACAGCGGCAGATGGCGGTGCATCTTTCCACTTGGTCCGAAGGTAGAACGACAACTCAAAATCTACTGGCAATTAGTTCCCGGTTCTGTAAGCAGATATACTCCGAAGCGCGCAACAGCCCGAAACAGATTATGAAACGCTTCAAAGTTTGCAAGCCACCATCGCGAGCAGAGTCTTCGTTATCTCCCACTCCTCACAACTCATGCATTCCGCAACCAGTCACGTAGACCACCTATGATCAGTAGAAAGAGAAAGAGAGAGGACTACCAGAGCGAGCTGAAAGACAAAACATGAGGTGAATTTCAACTAACATCTTCCACATGATGCGAAAAGAAATGTTCCATGGCCGGAACTTCACAATGGCCGACGGTTTTGGTGTACGATATGTATAGGATTTTCTGGTTCATATGATCACGATACTTCGACACTCAGAGTGCTAACTTTAGGTCGGTACTCATGCGAGCAGAGCGTGCCTTGAATAGGCTGGCTGCTTGTCTGTAGCAGCTCCTCTCCACGTAGGATTGATGTTCAATCCGTGAGTTGCGTGACTGGACTGCACAATTGTTCATTTGCATAATGTCTGTTTCATTTTCGATGATTGAACCGCAATTGAGAAGGCTGCAAATAGTTCTCCCGAGGCTGTGCAATTTCTGCTTCTGATTTGGTTGCTTGATGCCAGCTGGTGGACTTTTCAGATGGGCCATTCAAACAGCATCACAAGACTGAGGTACATAAGGTATGAAGGAGGATCTGCACTGCGCATTTGTTTCAAAGCCTCCTGATTACGATTTTCAGTTCTATTTGCGTTGTGGACATCGTTTCGTATGGACGGAATGCTCCGCCGTGCCGCGCTCGTATTTGCAATCTGCGTGATTGGATATCATATGCGGCGAGGCTGGCTGAATGTCAACGCCGACTACGTAGGCAGCAATGCCGTCTTCATTCGCATATTGTCCTTATAAAGCGCTTGCCTCGTCTAAATTCATAAGGTATCGCCATATATTTCTTCCACTTCCTGGTCCCCATCGTTCTTCCGTGGCTTCATGTCGTCTGAACTGAAGCAAGGATGGACTCCGCAACCCAGCGGTCGAGGTACCTTTGACATCCTTCAGTCTTGCGTTATAACCATATTTCTTTGCTGTTGGACCTCAGTTTTTCCGAATATTCCTGAGAAAGGTGCCAGCAAATGGACCAAGTTCTGTCAAAAGCTATGCCTGACTAGTATGGGATTGCTTGGCCCAGAGTTTGTGCTCATGCTGGCGACTGGACAGTATTCATCAGCCCGTCGATCATTTAAGGTGCAGTTTGTCTTTGGTCAATCCGCCCTCGGGTTTGCTGACAATTGAAAGAGTTTTCGTGGAGCTGGATATGATGGGTGGACCATGACCCATTCCTTCTTTGCTGATATGGGTGGATTTATACTCCGAAGCCCAGATCAATGCGACTTTCCCTTGGATGCAGAACAGCTTTTTTTCTTGGTGTCGAAAGGGTATGTTCTGTATCCGGATATTAGTCGAGAAGAGATCGAAGATAGGAATAAATATGACGGTTTGGCTCGGTAAGTTCATTGCCGCATAGGCGAGCCGGTCACCATGCAGTGCTCTATCCTAACTAACTCATAGATTTCTCACTATAGTCCAAGTACTTTGGTTCACCGCAAATTCCATCGCTAGGCCGATTCAAGGCTTGACATTAACAACCTTCGAATTAACAACAGTCTCCTTTATTTTCGTCACGCTTGCTACATCCTACTTCTGGAGACATAAACCTGGAGACGTCAGTGGTACTTTTATTGTAGAAACCGAAGTTCCAATCTCACAAATCATTCTTCAGGTATGATATTCTCTGCGCTGGAGAGATATCGCTCTAACAACAGCAGGCTGATCGTAATCCGTCGGCGTACTATCGATACTCCCCTCTCGAGTTTATCAGTCGACAAGAGTGGCCTCTCAGTCTGATGTGGTTATACTATACCCAGATATTGAAGAATATCAGGAACCTCGTATGGAAGCAGCCGAAGAAGAGAAAGCCGTACAATCATATTCCAAGCGATTACTGGCCGAGTCCAAGGTTAATGCGCTTTGAATTTCCTGTGGGACTAGTCATCCTAGCTTTCGCCGCATCTTTTCTGCTAGGTTGGAACTTCCCTTTTCCAACGCGATCTGAGAGAATAATTTGGCGAGTGGCAAGCGTTTTCAATTTGGGTTATGGTTTTGTTGGGATATTGATAGTATGGGCCTGGATTGAACTGGCGCCATCGCACAAAAATGAAAGTACTAATGAACACTTACCGGAGAACACTTCCAGAGTGAGAGAGAAAGAGCCGAAGAAATGGAGAACGTTTGCTAGCAGATTTGCGGCAAAACTACGCAATATGTCGCCTGAAAAAGATCCGCAGTTGGAAGTGCCATTAAGGTTTTTCATACCTTGTACCGTTCTATGCGCCTTTTATTGCATTTTTCGCGCTTACATATTGGTAGAAGACGTTATTGGGTTGAGAAGTCTCCCTTCAAGTGCGTATGAATCAGTTGACTGGTCTAGATATATCCCTCATCTCTCCGGCTGACGGTTGTATTATTTTCTGCGGAAATGTCATGGAGGAGAGGCACTGATTAGTTGAGCGTCATGTATACCTAGCGTTGATTTATTAGTTTATTCATTTAACGTTACTTAGTTAACTAGAATCCTTGAGGCTAATATTAGAGAGTAAGGTATGGATAGGTGATCTCTTCAACGGATCAATCCGCGGATTGATGTATCCGTTTAGCATAAAGACGTTCTAATTCACCCGAAAACGTCCATTCCATTCCATTGTGTAGTTTAGCCGTCAGCTGCGGTATTGTAAGATGGCATCTTCACAATTGAGACTACAGTCAAGCCACTACTCGCGATAGATATTATCAGCATCGACGAGATTCGATCCTGTCTGGTAGTTTTGCAGAGTACGGAGGTACTGTGTGTGGCACAGCGGCACAGTGGTCACACATCACAATGCGCTCAGGTGTCCAGTCCGTTGTTGCCTGAATAGTTTCAACTCGCCTTCCCAATCAAACAGAACAATTCGGTATCAACAAAACGAGCCCCAGTCGCTCCTAAACAAAGCTCAGAATGGGGCCAGGGGAAAGCCTCGCGGCTCCCAAACGCAAATTCTACAGACTCCTCGAGAACCTCAGCCGCTCTAACGTCGATAAGTCTAATACTGATTCAACCGACGCAGTAAACAACAAAGACGAAGAGCCATCTTCTAAGCGCTCTAAGGTCTTAGAGGAGGAACGCACGGCCAATGCTGCTGAGGAGTCAAGACCACTTAGTATGGCGTCTGCGACGTCCACCATCGCTCCTAGCATGAGTGCAGACGCAGGTTACGAAAGACCCAGCGTCCGCATCTTAGCGACAGCATTCGAGGCGCGCAAGAAACAGCAAAACGAACAGAGCCTCTTTCAACCTACTCCCCTCGAGAAACTTCCTGCATACTCTCCATCCTCCCAGGAGCAATTCCTGCAACGATTAAAAACCTTCTCAGACATTTGGATTTGGACTCCAAAGCCTAGAGTGATCGGGGAAGTCGCATGGGCAAGAGTGGGATGGAGTGCTTTGAACGATGGGAAAGCGAGAGATACAGTTTTTTGCCTCGCATGTAGAGAGCAAGTTGTGGTACGGTTGACAAGAGATCCAGACACGGACGAGAAGGAAGGAAAGAAGAGCAGCTCGGCCGAAAGAGACGGCGAGATGAACAACTGGTGGGATGATGACCCGGAGAAGGATCTGCTGGCGAAATACAAGGGCCTTATCAAGAATGGGCACGCTCAGGACTGTCTTTGGAGGAAATTCTACTGCTCTAGCGACATTTATCAGATTGACATGACCGATCCAACGAAGTGGCAATCTACGCTCAGGGAGCGCTATTTCTCTCTCGCGACAATGGAAGATGTTCTACCAGATAATGTGGTGTTTCCAGAGTACGAGGGAGATGATGAGAGGAAGATATTTGAGTTGGAGAAACTGATCAAAAACATGCCGGAAGAAGTCTTGCAACTGCAACAGAAGCAGCACAAGCAGACTGAAAAGGAGAACGCTCCTCCAGGTTCGGAGACAACAACACAGAACGGAGATAGAGAAGAGACTCTAACGACTGAGACATCCAAGCGTCCATCAGAGTCACCTCCCGTCAATCGTACGGCGTTTGCTCTCGCCATCTGTGGCTGGCATGGCCAGAGCACGAGCGGTGTAAATCTCGCATATTGCAAATACTGCTTCCAACGCTGTGGCCTGTGGCTGTACAAGGCCTCCGAATCCTCTAACAAAAGTACCACTTCGCTTCATGAACCTTCAGAACCTATGTCCTTCAACCCGGTCGATCTCCATCGCGAGCACTGTCCCTGGAAGAATGTCAAATCGCAAAGCGAAAGAGCGCACTTTAAAGGTCTAGCCGCCTGGCAGGTGCAAGTAGAGCTTCTCAAGCGGTGGTTACCTCCCAAGAAAATCAAAACTCCGCAAGAAATTGAATCAGAGGTTGATATGGAGACCAATGCCACGGATGAACCATTGATAGTTCAGACCTGGCAGGAGGCCGAAGAGGAAGAAAGGCAGCTGGAAAGCAAGCTCAGGAAGCTGAAGAGGATGTTTACGATCAAGAAAGCTGACAAGAGGTTGACTAAGAAGCGAAGCAGAGCGGATATTCAGAGCCGTGGCACAACTGCAAGTCGACCAGGAACAGGAGCTGGATTGGAAAAGAGCGGCCAAGTAACGAAGGGATAAGGAATTATGGCTTATAGTGGACACTGAAAGCTAAGAAGCATAGCCCTAGAATCTAAAAACAGTACACACCCGCTGTCGACGCTTTCAACCAGCGGTTCTAGATCCCGAATACGGACTGCTTCGCTTTTGTGCTCCGGCCTGACAACGTCTGGATGTGCATAGCCCTGATCATGGCCTCTTGCGCTCTATCAGAGTTCCAAACTCCGGCAGTACGTTCTCGAGATTACAATATTGACAGTGTGTTTCATAGCATCTATCAGATGTCGCAGGATCTCACAGCACTTATCGTCAGGCTAATCACGGATGATTTGGGAGAGAAAGCAAATAAGTGCTAGGCGTGCAGGTTCCGGTTGCAGGGTGAGGAAGTCGCATACGAAATCAGGTAGCTACAGATTACGTCTGAGTTGAAAGCCTCATCCATCGACGTTTCGTTTGAGATACATAACATTTACAGATGCATTCCTAAATTATGGATACTGACCAGATGAAGTGAGAGCCTAAGTTTTGTCACGTGATTGCGTTGCCTACAGCAACTATCGATACGTCACCGCCGAAAGGTACACTTAGCTCAGGTGTGAAAATGGAATGATAATATGGACTACGTTAGCGTACCTTAAGTCGTCACGCTCTCCGACAATATATGAACGCGGTATGTTATCCTGAATTCCAAGATGTACTTCGTTCCGGCGCCGTTTTCTAATCACAATGTCCTCCAGTTCCACAAAACCCTCCAAACCAGGGGTCAACGCGCTATCATTCACGCCCAGAAATACCTTACGGAAGAAACTCCAACCTCGGTCACCATCTGAGAAGCTCCGGGAGATACGACAGAACGCCGAAAGCGCGGGTAATTCACCTCTCAGTGTAAGCGGGCTGGGTGACTCCAGTGGGTTGTTTGACGAGCATTCAGTCGAAGAAGAGCCGGCGGTTGGAAGCGGTGTGAACGCGGCTGTAGGGATCCGAACTCTAAATACTTTCAATCCGAATTTCAAAGGTCTAGACACATCTACAACAGAGGTGGGCACAGCAACACAAGGTCTGAAAACGAGTAATACAATGGTCAACGAGCGAGAGCCTCCTTCTGCGAGGCATGGCATGCCAGGCACTGAAGCAATCTCCCACCCGACACAACCATCACAATCGAGTCTAGGTCAAAATAAGCCGGTGGATGGGTCTCAATATGGACAAGACGATTCGAGTTCACTGGGAAGGGTGACACCGTCATTTCGTAAACCCGGCGCTTTCGCGAAAGCCATCCAAGATGCGCAGAATATCCCACCATCAACCACACAGGACACGAAACTACCATTCGGATATCCGTCTCTGCCCAATGCGCAACTTGGAGCTACAGCTACGTCCGAAGCTTCTATGGTTCCTCCCAAAGCGCCAGTCTTTGGTCAACAATCGATTCCGAGCTCACCGCTCGCGCAGAAGATGAACAGTCATACTCCTCCAGGCAATTCCTTGCCATTTAAGCAGCCTCCTCCAGTCTTCAATCGTCCTTCTGGTCAAACAAATCTCTATCAGCCCTCAAATCCACTCATGAATGCGGACTCCCGAGCACCGCAGGGCTACGGCGCCAATGTCTCCAAGCCACGCAATATGTCCGGCTCAGATGTTATCGAGATTCCTCGTCCAACCAACTTTCCGCCACAGAAACCAACCTACCCTGCTCCTCAACCTCTATTCATATCCAAGCCCAAGACTAACTTTCAACCAATCAATATCCACCGTCCGATACCCCAAGCGGTCATTGATCTCACAAGAAGTGATGTTGCCGGATTTGATCCCGATGCTGGGATTCGAGATGTTAAGTTTGGAGAACCTGATCCCTTGGCATATGTTAGCCTCGAACAAGCAAATGAGAATATAAAGGCTCTGCTAGAAGGTGCTTTCGATGACGAAGAGAAGCTAAAACTTCCGAGGCGTACTCGAGCACAGAAGAAGACCTCCGAAGCCGGTCTGCAAAGCTTATCCGATAGACTTAAAACTTTGGACGTGAAGGAAGAAGAACCGAAAAAAGCTGAGGATGATGAGGATGAAGACGAGAGCAAAGTGGAAGGGTTGAAAGTGAGGCTACTTCCTCACCAAGTCGAAGGAGTAGCGTGGATGCACAACCAAGAGACTGGAGAAAAGAAGAGGAAGAAAGTTCGAGGTGGAATCTTGGCCGACGATATGGGTCTCGGCAAGACTATCCAATCAGTTGCGCTCATTCTTACCAATCCTCTCCCATCGAAAGAAGAGTTGGAGAAGGAGCGCGAGAAGGACAAGAAGAACGCCAACGCCATTCCTATGAACTGCACCAAATCTACCCTTGTTGTCGCGCCATTAGCGCTAATCAAGCAATGGGAATCCGAAATCAACACCAAAGTCGAAGCATCACACAAGTTAAAAGTCCTTGTTCACCACGGACCTTCACGAACGAAATCATCTCTTGAGCTGAAGAAATACGATATCGTAATCACAACATATCAAACCTTGACTTCTGAACACGCGTCTTCTTCCAGCGACGATGGTGGCATCAAAGTGGGCTGCATGGGTGTTGGATGGTACAGAGTCATCTTGGACGAGGCACATTCAATCAAGAACCGGAACGCAAAATCCACGCTCGCTTGCTATTCGCTGAACAGTCATTATCGCTGGTGCTTGACAGGAACGCCATTACAAAACAACCTAGATGAACTTCAATCTCTCATTCGTTTCTTGCGCATTGCACCATACGACAATCTGAGTATGTGGAAGGAACATATCACTAGGCCTCTCAAGAATGGTCGAGGTAATCTCGCTATGCGAAGGCTTCAGCATGTTTTGAAAGCGTTCATGAAACGCCGCACAAAAGACGTGCTCAAACAAGATGGCGCTCTAACCACTGGTGGCAAGACGAAAGAAGGAGTCGAAAATACATCGTTCCAAATTGTAGATCGGAAAGTCGAGACAGTATATTGCGACTTCTCCGAAAGTGAGAAGAGATTCTACAATCGCCTTTCCGACAGAGTACGACAACAGCTTAACGAGATGGTGGAAGAAGAGAAAACAGACTATATTGGTGCACTCGTAATGTTGTTGCGCCTGAGACAGGCTTGTAATCACCCAGAACTTATCAAAGCTACGATGAACAAGGACAAGGACGCACTCACCACCGGATCCAACACCGCGAGTGGTACTCAAACGCCACGTAAGAACAACGCTGGCGGTAACATGGACGATCTTGCCGATTTGCTGGGAAATTTGAGCGTGAAGGCAAAGAGTTGTGATGTTTGCCAAGCAAAACTCACTCGACAAGAAATTGATGCCGGCTTGATTCGATGCAACGACTGCGAGGCAGATATATCCGCGCAGGAAGCTCTTGATCAAGTCAAGTCAAAGAAGAAAGACAAAACTAAGCAAAAGATAAAGAGGAATCGCAGGATTGTCACGGATAGTGACGACGAAGGAGAAGGTGAATGGATCGTGTCGAAATCTAAACAGCGGAAACCACGACGAAGTGTTGCTGGTGATAGTAACGATGAGAATGCGGAAGGAGGCGGAGAATGGCTTCATTCCGATGACTTACAAACGGACAGCGAATCCGAAGAGCAGAGCCGCGCAACCAAAATGAAGAAGCACGTCATTAGTCTTGACAATTCTGAGGGCGATGAAACATCTGAAGATGACGAAGAGTCTTCCACCTCAGAAGACGAGAGTGATGAAGCAATGCCAAGCTCTTACAAACCCAGGATGAGGTCCTCGACCAAGATCAAGAAGCTACTCAAAATCCTGAAAACCGAGACACCAGATCACAAAGTCATCGTCTTCTCGCAGTTCACCACGATGCTGGACCTAATCGAGCCATTCCTGCGACAACACAACCACCGCTTCGTGCGCTACGACGGGTCGATGCGTAACGACGCGCGCGAGGCGTCGCTAGCCGCGCTGCGCACGAACCCGCGCGTGCGCGTCCTGCTCTGCAGCCTGAAGTGCGGGTCGCTGGGGCTGAACTTGACGGCAGCGAGCCGGGTCGTGATCGTGGAGCCGTTCTGGAACCCGTTCGTGGAGGAGCAGGCCATCGACCGCGTGCACCGCATCAACCAGACCCGCGACGTCGTCGTCTACAAGCTTACCATTGCCGATAGCGTTGAGGAGCGCATTCTGGAGTTGCAGGAGGCTAAGCGGAAGCTGGCGCAGGCGGCGATTGAGGGTGGAAAGGCGAAGAAGGGTATGGGTCTTAGCAAGGAGGATATCTTTAATTTGTTTAGGAGAGAAGCTGAGTATGCTGAGCCGGTGGACGTTGGCGATGGCCTTGGAGAGAGGCTCAGGGTCGTCGAGGCGAAGAAGACGCCCGTGAAGAGGGCAGATCATCCAGTTTATGGTAGGCGTTGAAGGTCTTCAATCCAGACACCGTGAAGTTGGCCATGTTAGAGGTGCGTTTGTAGCTCATAGGTGTCGTTTACCATCGATATTACACTCTGTCGATCTAGATTTTCCTACATAGTCAAGACATCTCATTCTTGCTGAAATTGTTTTACTGGCCTCGAACTACAACTTCAACACGGCTTTCGTTGTTGAGCCTGGACGAAAGACCACTCCACTCTCAGACGGCTGGAAAGAAGATGAGAACAGATACTACGCTAGGCGAGATTGCATGCCAATACACACTACGGAGAGTTAGGAGGGCAAAGACGGCAAGATCTACCTAGAAACCAGCAGCATACATGATAACGTGTATCCATTCTTCCCGCCGGACGATGGTCGGACGTCGGCCTTGGAGACGAAGGCCGACTATCTTCACCGGGACACTGGCCTCTCTCAACCGCAAAGTTCCCAGATTCTAGACTTGGCAGTTGTGGTGGACCTCCGAGTTTCCTCGCATTTGATGAGCGCTTCATAACGAAGGACTACGAAGCCGTCTTCTTAGACGTTTTCTTGCCGCAAAGATCAGACAACTCCAAAATATCTTCCATAGGTTCAACACCTTGGCATCACAGTACCGGTGAAACCAGCTACTTCTATGCCATTGATCCTCTATACTCATTTGCACCGACTAATTAGATCGAGCCATCAATGATATAGACCATTCGGTAGTGGTTCTTAAATATATTAGGGAGAATCTCCCGATTATGTTGACGCTGAAGGTCTCGCCACGTTCAGACTCGTGGACTGTACTCATTCATGGAATTTGTGTTCATTTCAAAATGTAGTGTCGGTGGATATCTCTGGTCATCGGAGAGACTGCTTAATTCCATACTGTGGACCTGATGAAGCTCTTGGCCTCCAAAATTAAGCAAGACTTGACAAACTATCTATTCTTCTAAGATTTCATCTGCTCCATACTGAATAAGCAGTGACTCAATGTTCCCAAGTAGCAGAGGAGCGTGGCTATTTTGACCGTATGCGAATCGACCGTGCTCGAAAGTGGATTCAAGGTTCTCAAGCATAGGAGCTCCGTCACCTTTTCGATCGTATTTGAATCGACTGTCCTTGTAGATGGATTCAAGGTTGCGGCAAACATGCAGCGGACTTAATTTATGCAGGAAGTTGAATCGACCGAATATTGATGTGGCACTCCATTGTACTCCATTTGCATCCCCAGTGTTGTTTGGGTCAGCGCCGGCTTCCAAAAGCGTTTTAATTCCATCGTAGTCGCGACAGGCTACGGCGATTTGTAGTGCCATAACACGATAGCCCTTGGCGTTTGCGTCTGCTCCAGCGTGTAAGAGTTTCTCCACCGCACAAGCTTTGGTGCAAGACCGATGATCATGGGACCCAATATGTAAAATGAGAATGCGAGATGGATCAAAATGCCCCAGGGCGTAATCTAAAAAGAGCCGAAATTGAGTACTTTCTGTAGGAAATTGTGCAAATAGCTCCAAAACTGAGCCTTCAAAATCATACGTTTCCGGACCATCTTTGGGAATCATCATGTACCAAAACATTCCCACCGCCACTTTGAGAGTCAGTCGACTTGTTAGAAGATCTTTAACGTCTCCTTCCTCTAGCATTTTCTTTCCAAGCGGCGGAATCAGAAGTAGAAAACACAAGAAGATATGGGTGTCTGATGCTATTTGAGAAGGCCAAGACTTAACTTCGAAAAATCTAAGACCATGATTCATAAACCCAAATATGTCTGTGTACTTGTTGATAGCTGTTGCTACGAGTGTTATATCATTAAAATGAGGCTTTAATGGATGAAATAACTCTTTGGTAAGATTGAAGAGCTTTTTGGAAGCACAAATCTCGTTCTGCCATAGACAGACGGAGATCATGGATGATGCGACGCAATATACGGCGAAGTCGCTCATCAAGGCCCGATGGGTACTGACTGTGGAAAATCCGTGTGACATCTTCCAATTTTCCTTTAAGCGTAGCTTTTGTGCTTGAAGAAGAGTCCTCTCAGTAAGTTCCAGGCACACAGCCTTCGTAGAAATTGCAAAATAGGCTGTGGAGCATTGTGAAATGCGTTCCGGTTCAAGGTATTCCAGTACAGTGTAGTGAGCAATGGACACAGCGAATACCGTCAAGGAGAGATATATTTGATCATGAGGGTCGTAAAGCTTTCTTCTCTCTTGATTAACGCTGATCAAGCATCCACAGAGTTCGCGAAGTGTGTCAATGTCAAAAAAGCGATCACTATTCGTATTATCAGCTGGATCAACAGTGCCGTGAATCGCATCGAGGAGAATTGTGGAAGGAATGCTTTCTCCATCAAACAATTCGTTGTGATGATGTATCAATTGAAGAGTTCGATGAACATACGCCCATTCTTCGCGGGAATGCTGAGAAATAATCTCTCATATGTTTCATCCAAGGTCTTTGGCAAACTTTTCAGTGCATTTGTAACGATACTGCGGTCGCATTTCAATCGTCGGAGCACGTCAAGTTGACACACTGCCCAGCGAAACCTAGGGCATTGTTAGGAACGAGATTATTGAAATCCCAAGGTCTTTGCTGTGACTTACATTCCTCTTGCGCCGGTGGAGACGGCATCTTCAACTTCATTCAGAAGATCTTCTGACCAGCGCTTGAACTTGTGGTTCGAATGTAGGTTTGACCGTACGTGAAGTCTAATATCCTCTTCTACCTTGGGATTGGACATTGGAACAGATTTCGAAATGTCTTCCATGGTCCTTTCGATGTCGACGTATTCTCGACTTGTTACGAGGACTTGGATTTTGGATAACCTTGAATCTGTTGCAAGATCCCGGATAACTTTGAGCAGATCGTCCCGAGGACTGCTTTCATCTACCGCATCGATAATAACATAAACGACTTCACATCTCTCAATGATGGCTTCGATTGCAGTCAATAGATCAACAAGATCAGGTTCGCCAGCACGCCGGTATAGCTTTTGCACTACGTCGGGGACAAAGTCTGTCTGGCGGCAAAGTTGGCTTACTATACAGCGCAGAAAAGGCGTTGCCTCGTCCTGGCTGCGTCCAAAGTAACAGTAGTAATAGGCCCAGGCGCGTTTGCCCTCCGGTAGTTGGCTGCAATGCTCTTCTATGGTTTCGATTAAAAAGGACGCCAGAACAGTCTTCCCGGCCCCTGGTATGCTGTGAATCCAAAGGCAGCGGCAATCGGTGTTCAGCCACTTCGCCCACTCAGGTAAAACGCAATACCCAGCCACCAGTTCCAGGTTCGTATTGTCTACCAGCTCGATTATGAATTGGAGAGGGGTCTGTATGTTGAAGCCATTTGTAAATCTCTTGACGTTGGGTATCTACCTCGATGAGCAGGTTAGAGACTACGAATCTCAAGAATAGGCAAACTCCTTACCTGTCAGAAGATCGTGTATCTCCTTATTCATTGTTTTCATTTCTTTAATATCTTGGCTAAAAAATGATTAGTCTCTTGATGCAAAATGGTTCGATTTTCATGTGAGCTAGGTAGTCTTGCGATCAAAAGCATATGCGAAAAGGATATGCATGGGAGCCTTACGTGATTTCTGTTGTAAGTGCAAAGGTAATAGAAGTCTTGTATTAAATGATCTGCTCCAAAAGTCGTCGTGCATGGGGTGCTTTCAATGGCCAGGCTAGAATATCAAATGCCGCTTTCACTTTCCTCCTTGTTGAACGACCAGAGCTGTTATCTGACATTGACAGCGACTCGGATGGGAAAAGGGTCTCCAGCTCTTTGACTGATTTGAGGCATCCTTGAATCGGACCGTCGTCCTCGGAAAGTTTCTTCAGTCTTGTCGAAGTTTCTTCATCAGTTTTTCTCAAGAATTCCAGGTTTTCGAAGATAGTTTTGAGCGTGGATACCTCAATGAATATCGTTCTGAGATCTGATGGAGTGCTGGAAGCTGCTTCAATATAAAATTTGCATAGCCCGATGATCCTGTCAGTGATCTGGATAATGGAGATCACGCTCGACACGACGCCGATGGCTTCAGCCATTGTAGTTGATTTTTCAAAAGATGGACTGAAGCATGGGATACTGAGAAGCCAAGGGACATATATCTGTGTACAGAGACGAAGAAGTGTGCAGACTACTCTGTTGTCGTCTCATGCGAAGTAAATTTGCAGAAGAAATGAAGCGGTAGTTGCCTACATGTATCACTCGCTCGCTGTGAGGCTGTTGTGGCTATGCTTAGTCTGCCACGTGTATTTTGCAGCAATGCCAACTCAATACCATCTATTGAAGCGAAGTCCATTAAATGGATTAGAGAATCTCTCTTGATCGCATGGAAGTCGAGCTTCCACTACGTACACGTAGCCAAGCATGTTGATTGATGCCATTTGTCGGAAGGGATCATCCGTCACAGACTGGATCGTTCCACACATGACCCAGCAGTACGCGCTCATTCTCTCAAACAACCTATGGCTGGACTCTCATATGTGAGGTCAAAGGCCTTATATGCGTTAGCCATCAATTGCTATTTCCGGGGTGAGCGTTGACACTTACATTTCTCTGCCCACCTCTCTGCCACGCACATTAGGACCGCTTGAAGAGCTTGATGAGCACAACGGTTCTTACTGTGCAGAAGCGGGCTCAGTCCGCGCTTCAAGTAAACTAACGGACCATCATCTTCCGTAAGAAGGTTGCACCGACATCGATAGCTTTAATATTCCTTTCCTATATCTTCATACTCTCAGATTGTATGTCTTCAGCGGTTGGGGCCTAGATGCATCATCGTCACATTGATTAGAAGCAAGACTATCCGAGATTTCGTTGCCAGGCTGCTTCCATCAAAAGCGCCTAAACCATGGCAACTATGAAACTAGCCTCCTGGGCGAGCACACTGGAGTACTCATCAATACCGGAACCCGTGCGCGTCGCCGCGATCCAGAGCTTCTACAACTGGGCCGGCTGCGCCATCGGAGGCAGCAACCACGCCGCCGCAACGATCGCGCACGACCGCCTGCAAGCGCTCTTCGGCGCGCCGACAAGCTCGCTGCTGGGGCGAGCGGGCCAGCGCGCCGACGCGCAGCACGCCGCGCTGCTGAACGGCATCGCGTCGCACGTGCACGACTACGACGACACGCACCTGGCCACGATCATCCACCCAACGGGGCCGGTAGCCTCCGCACTTCTAGCCTTCGCGGAGACTCGGGCCCAGCCAGTGCGCGGCGCGGACTTCCTGCGCGCGCTGGTGGCCGGCATCGAGGCGGAGTGCAAGGCCGGGCGGGCGGTGTGGCCCGCGCACTACGACGCTGGCTGGCACATCACGGCGACGGCGGGCGCGATTGGCGCGGCCGTTGCGGTCGGGAGACTGCTGGAGCTGGATGCGCGCAGCATGGCGCATGCGATTGGCATCGCCGCCGCCCAGGTCACGGGCCTGCGCGAGATGTTCGGCTCGCACACCAAGGCGTTCCATGTTGGCCGCGCGGCGCAGAACGGCCTGCTTGCGGCACTGCTGGCCAGCGGCGGGTTCACGAGCTCGGTGCGGGCGCTGGAGGCGAAGAGGGGGTGGGCAAATGTCGTCAGCGCGGTGCAGAATCTAGACGAGGTCATGGATTCGCTGGGCAAGGTGTGGGAGACGGGGAAGAACTCGTTCAAGCCGTTCCCGTGCGGAATTGTGATTCATCCGATCATAGATGGGTGTGCGCAGCTGAAGCCGGAGGTTGAGGCAACTGGGAAACAGATCAAGGGAGTCCATGCAAAGGTCCATCCACTGGTGCTTGAGCTCACGGGAAAGAAGAAGCCAAAAGATGGATTGGAAGCTAAATTCAGTGTCTACCACGGTGGCGCACTAGGTCTCCTGTATGGCAAAGCAACGCCAGCCTTGTATGAAGACAGCGTGGCAACTGATCCGAAAGTTATCAACATCCGGGACAAGATCGACGCAATCGAAGACAAGAGCCTGGGTGCGGACGAGGCATACATCACTGTTATATTCGAAGATGGCTCGAAAGTCGAGAAGCACATCGTTCATGCCATTGGAAGTACTGAAGTTCCAATGACGGAAGAACAGTTGACAGCCAAGTTTGTCGACCAGTGCCAGCCTGTGCTTGGCAACCGCACGAAGCAAGTCAGTGACGCACTATGGAAAGTCGAGAACGTTTCCGACATCGCGCAGCTGATCAGAGGACTTTAGCGGACAATCTGGCGCGAAAAGGCCTTGGCAAACCAAAGGTTGATGTCGTGGCCTAATGTAGGAAGGCTAGGAAGCCACCGTAGTGTCTCACGGGATCGTATTCCGTCCAGGATCACGCATGTATTAGCATTGCCAAGAGTCAGCCTATTCCGCAGAGTACAAAGATTCATCTATTTGAAAGAGTCAGAACGCGAAATCGCTTCTCATATTCGTAGTTACTGGAAAGTACGTAGCACCCATGAAAGTACCCAAGAAAGTGGAGCGTGACCGTGGAGTGACTGGGTATGGTGAAACGTCACAGAAGTTTAGTAGAATCAATGAGAAGCTTCTTGATCGGCAGTCCATGTGTCTAGATCCAACGTCTGTAAACGAAGAATGCCTAATTGCCTTGGAAGCCGCACTGAGAAACATTTCCGAGAGCCGTACGAAGGCTGATTACAGAATATCAGGTGTGAGGCCGCATCTTCATCGACGGAGCCGTATTCTAATCATCCAAACAGTAGCAGGAGGATTTGGGGAGGTGTGAGCCATTATTGAACTTCCGAACATCCGAGCGTTCGGATCAACATGGTCTTGCCATCAGGATACGTGAAAGCCACCATGAATGAAGCCTTGGGCTTTATTGGCGGTACTAGCATGCAAACAGCTGCAAGGCAACAGGCAACCGAGTCATCCTGATTGTGATGATGTAAGTGGAACCACTGAAAAGGTTAAACACGGAAAAAGTCGCGATGGCTGAGGCATTTGGGTGGAATGAATTCCATACGCTTTTCATACAAGGTGTCGTGATGTTGAATTGAGTTGCCGAACTCGTCAATGTTGGGAATAAGGGCGCTGAAACTACGGCAGCTGACCCGTCCGCGATAAAAGGATCAAATATCACTTTTCCAGCCAAACAGGATAAAAAACCACTCAATCAGTGACCGGATCGTGCGGTTCTCCAATAATGAGATGACAATTGCATCGTCGGATGAGAGCGGTGCAGAGAACCTTCTTTGCTTATGCATCGAAGCTGCGCACAAGCGGGAGCTTACCACTCAAGTGTATGAGCATGCAGCTTCGACTAATTCCGAGAGCCGAAGGCCCCATGGTAATGGGTTTGTAATTCCCTCTTCAGCTTGCGACGCATGTTCGCATATGTGGGCGCAGACAGGATCATAACTCAATCGATCACTTCATGATAGCTCCGGTGAGCCCGAAGCAGAGTAGTGCAAGTTGGTGGGAGGTTGGCCTGTTGGAAAGCGTCGGCGTGGACACCATTACCCGTTTGGAAGAGGCGCAAGGGTCGCAGGAATGAAGGATGGCAGGGACCAGTTGTCAGCAGCTGAAGAACTTGGAATTGGCCAGTACAAGTTGACACCGTCGTGGGTCGCGCCTCCAGGCGAAGGCCGAGATGCATGCAACCCTGCACTGGTGCCGTTGCCGAATGAGCTGTGCGCAACATTGCCTGAGAATGATTCACCCATTTCCTCCACGCCAATTGGCCACGTCCGACAAAACACAGACGATAATGAGAAGAAGAGGTGTCCATTTCAGATAGATGTTACCGAGTCGATGTCGAAAGTACCGCTGTGACTATAGTATGTAACTGTGGATAATGACGGTGGCCGAATGTTTGGATTGACCGTAGGCAATCTTCGGAAGCGACCGCCAGCAACCAGTATTGACCGGGCGTTGGCAGTGCCAGACCACCCGCTCACCACATTTCGAGCAGGATGAAACGGTCAGATCAATAAGGGTGGATAAGGGTGGTGAGTTTTGCCAAGCACTAGTGGCCACGAAGGAGGAGGAGGAGGAGGGGGGTGTGGATCGCTGCTCTGTACAGCCCCCCAAGCCCCAAGAAATCTCCCGGGTTCAAGTCGGGAGGCAGTGTAGAAGCCTCACTAACCGCATTCCAACTAATCCAGGGCCTACGCCGCCGGTGAGCGCGAAGATCTCTCAAAAAGCAAAGCCGATGATTTCCTCCCTTAGACCGCAAGTAGAGACCGTTGGTGAAGGACAAGCCAGCAAAAGAGCTCCGCGCATTGCCGCGAAGCAGACACCGCGCTGATCCATCTGTGGAGACGGATATGACTGGAAGCGATAAATTGAATTGGGCGAGTGAGTCGTCTATAGCAGGTCCGGAAGCAGGTGATTGGAGTAATCGGAATGATTTTCGTTGTGGGCACGCAACTTTGAGGCCGCCTTTCGCTGCTGCACACAATCTTTCGCTTGACCCCCCGCCTGCTGTTCACGCGCTTCACAGCCCTTCGCAACCCCCCGGTCAGAAGGTCGACTGGCCACGGATACGCCTTACCACTTCCACGCTCTGACGCTGCTGGCTGGCTCCGGTGTCTGGTGTTCGTCATGCTGCAAGCCTGCAAGCCCTCCCAAAGCCAGTGGAAGCCTGGCTGGGATGGAGTTCGTTGCCGTCCACACGCACCCTGAACTTCTGCGTAGGCACCAATCGCCGGAAAGGAAGGCAATGCTATAAGTCCGTAGTCCTCCTCAACTTTCCATTTCAACAGTCATATCTCTCTCCAACATCCTACTGTCCCGCTCTTCGTCCGCAATTGTCGTTTGCAAATAACTTCTGCGCCGATTCGCACTGCGACATCCCACTTTCACCTTGCTGGCTGTTGCTGCTGCTAACAAAACGGCCTATCATCCGCATACCTCGCTGTCACCACACTTCCACACCACTTCCACAATGTCAAGCATGGCTCGTCACGGTTCGCCTACGAATCTATCAACCTCGCCCAAATCACCGCGAGTGAGCTTTGCCGAAGGTTTTATCACCAGTTTCTGTCGACCATTGCACTCTTGGGAACACTGGACGCTATATTACTTCGAAACTCACGCCGCCAACTGCAAGCACTGCTTTGATCCATTTTCCATCTCGAGAGTAGGAAAGCAACTATGTGAGGAAGGAAACGAACTGGCTGTCGATGTCGCCCGTCTCATCTTCTGTCGCAGAGATGGTTCTGTCTACAGCAGAGAGAAGGAAGGCGCAAAGGATGTTCGCGTTGAGCTGCCACACGACTATGTCCAGACAATGGGCTTGCTGATGGCCATTCAACGGGCATTGAGGAAGGGCCAAACCTTTATCAAGCCTCGATCTCAAGATCGATCATACTACGTCCCCGAACGCCGATCACGAACACCGGAAATCATCTCGCGCACTCCAGAACCAATGCCTCGCTACGAAGTACGAGATGCTACTCCATCACCGGACCGAGTCAAACCTCGATCAGTAAACCAGGATGATTACTCCAAGTTGAGGCGTGGTTCACTCTACGGAAGTGACATGATGGACATTGAGCGCGCCAAGAGGGAAGCCAGAGCGACCTTACGATACAACTTGGAAGTGCGAGAGCCATCCTATTTGCGATCCCGTCGGCGACTTTCGACTTTTGTGTGATGGAAGAAAGGGATTGGTCGTTTTGCCGTTTCATTGATGTCTATATTTGGACATGAAAACATTTGAACCACCCAACACGGAGCTCGTTTGGAACACCGAGAAGGAAACTCTGGCACCGAGGGCTTGAGCCGAAATGGCCTCGCTACCTCGTCCTTCTTTCGAGAATGGAAAGCGGTCCTTCGTCTTCCGGCGAAATCACCCTGAGTCTTTTTTCTGCGCTTCAGACGCGAAGGCTTTTCAGCTGATGTCACAGAATTCAAAGAACAAAAAGCTCCGGAAACAAAGTATTGGCGAGGGAGAGGCCGCACGGCGCGGCGCGGCCTTCGCGTTTGGGGAGCCACACTTGGCTTTCCAATTTTTCTTTTTTTGAGAAAGCGTCGTTACAGGGCCTAGAATAGCTCGCGCGAGCAGCGCATTCGACCGGTACATTAAGATAGCCTTGCGAATACAAAGAAAACTTCACGCTCTCACCGCATCATTTCCGCTGCTTTCCAATACAGTGAAACCGATTCGCATTGGAATGAACGGTGAGAAATAAAAAGCTCATGCACGTCAAAAGTGCATCGGCAGCCGCCCCGCATGGAAAGCTGGCGACAGTTCTAGGGCTGTGGCCCTGCCAAACGCCCGACATGGAAGCGAACTTAGAAGCTAATCACCGCCCGGACCCCAATTAGGGAGGCCGAAGCTCCAGCCTCCCATTTGCGTCATGCCAGAAACACATGAAACACGAACGGACGCGCTGGTGATTCATCACGAGACTCAATATGATGATTAATGCGGTATTTTCTCCTTTGGCTGTCAGGCCTCCTACCAGGAAGTCGTAATCTGTCTCCTGCCAAGGAAACTGAAGGGACCAAGCCAATCTGTGCTCTTTTCAATGGCCCGCATCCTTGCGATGTCCGTGATAGGGCTTACAAGCCACCGTGGCTGTGTACGAAAATTCCCGCAGCCACTTTACATGCAGGTAGTTGGTAGGCGCGATGCTAGTGGTTGAACACTGATTTCGTCACTCCTTGCGCAATGACCGTCTAAGCGTTTTCTATTCGCTCAGTTTCGACCATTGCGATACCTCCTTTCACCGCAATGTCTCTGACAGAGTAGCTTGCGGCTATACCCGTGCACTGATGCCTCCTGAAGCTGAGCGTTGGTACCCCCCATCACGTGATCATCTGCATATCCGTCCTATCTTCTCAAGAATCACACAAACGTACGTCCATGAACATCTCATTGATCTCTTCAAGTGAGCAGTCTCTAGTTTCCCGGTTGATAAAGATGGCGGTTATGAATACAAAGATGGATTGTGCCCAAGTTCGCGTAATCAAGACTTCTCAGTAACCAATATGCGGAACTGAGTAGCCTCTCCACGACAATGATGGACATTCACATCTAACTTAAAGCAGTAAATACTCACATCACTCTCCACTGTTGGAAGAATGTGTATTTCTTACATTAATATATCGATAACTTCGAAGTTCCATTCCTCGAGGTCAAAAGACCAAACAGTTTTTACGCGCAGTACGTATCCGCTTAGAAGCGAGTGAATTTTTACATCAAGATCGTCATATATCAAGCCTCAGCCTTTTGGCTCTTCTCCTCCAGTATATGCTGTCCTTCATGATGTAGTGTTGCTGCCACTTTACCATTCATCAAATGATCTGTATTCGGCGCGAACCAAGTCAAGAGTACCGCAAGCCCCGAAAATGCGATTGTGCTCAAATACACAGTCCGGTAGGCATCCGCGTTTGCCTGTTTATAGGCTTTCAGCCCAGCTGCGATGATGCTTGACGTCACGCCCGGTACGCTGTCGAAAGCACTCGCAGTTCCAACTTGGATCGCCTGCAAAAATCCTACAACAGATGTTGAAGGCAATCCCGCATTCATTAAAGCTGGTGGGACCTCGGAGGCGACGGTATGTATAAGTCGATTTGTGAATATCGAGACGTAGACCGCTTGCAAAATCGAAGATATAATGGAGCGCACAGAGCCGGCAAGGCCACCAGCGATTCCAATTTCGCGTTGATCGTGAACCAAGATTGCACAGTTGCTGAGGCAGATGCTCTCGTTCCATCCAATGAAAACACATCCAATGTAGATAAGCGCGATTTGAGTTGCTTTGTTGTATGGTGTCACTGTTGCGGCGCAGCCGAGGAAAGTACCGCCAATGGAGAATGCTGCCATGCACTGGTATCTCGTTTTCCCGATTTGTCGAGCAAGCATACCGGCAGATATTTGGCCGGTGATGAAGCCAATACCGATAAGAACGGATATGTAGCCAACATACATCGGATCATCCGTCGCGTAGAATACGGCGCACTGTGATGGCCATACGATCGCAAAGGCGTAGTACACTCCCGCTCCGAGTCCGAGAAGAACAGTCGCTGCAGACCAGCGTCCATTGAGGAAGAGCCGCATGGGCATAAACGGTTGTTTTAGGGGTCCATATATCTCCCATAAGACAAAAATGCCAAGAACTGCAAATCCAACGATGATTGCGGATATCACCGCTGCTGATTTCCATGGATACACCGAGCCACCCCAGGACAGACCAAGAATGAACACGACAATGCCGGCCGCGAATAGAAATGCTCCAACGTAGTCAAAGTTTTTCACCCAGTACATTTTGCTGTTGATGTCTTCTCGATGCTTCTCCTCAAAAGTCGGCGGGAAGTAGAAGAGAACCCAACAGAGAAGAGCGGCCACATTGATTGCGAGTAGGAACCAATATACGCCACGCCAACCAACCGAGTATCGAGTAACAAAAGAGTAGGCGATGGCTGGACCAAATCCACTCCCGGCTATGGACCAAAGATAAATGAATCCGGATCCAAGGTATCGATACTTCATTGGGAGAAGCTCCTGTAGGACGTACGAAAAGGAGAGTTGAAAGGCCGATGCAGAGCCCAAGAAGACGTTTCCACCGATAAGTGTCATGACATTGTGGGCCGTCGCGCAGATGATACTTCCAATTAATCCGAAGAGCGCTCCCAAAATCATGAGATATCTTCTCCCAAATATGTCACCCAGTCTGCCAACAATTGGAAACCACACTGCGGAACACACAGTATAAACAAGCGAGATCCAGACATATCGATCGTCAGGTCCTACGGACTCATTGATTTTAGCAAGGATTGGAGCAGCATATCCACTGAATGACGGTAAGCCAACAGTCACTTAATTCAGCTATTTACTTACAATGCCGCAGTACCAGCCCACAGACTGAATCCTATTGCCGCGAAAGTTCCCAAGAAGAAGCGCGAGTAGAAGTAACCCTTGGGCAGTGTCGCTTCGTCTGCAGCAAACCCTGTAACTTCGGCATTGTCATCCACATAGCTCACCTTTTCCCTTTCGTGAATTTCTTCGCGTTGAGTCTCCCCAGCTTTTGTTGGCTCCATCTTGGGATACAGCTGACATCGCACCAGAATCAACCAAAAGTAAAGAGTCGTAACTATTCTTTAAATAAATTTTCGGCAGCACGGCGGGCGCAAAACATTTTCCGTACTTACAAAATGCTCGTTCGATCTCACACGGCTACGCTGAACCATAACAGCGTTAGCACAATCTAGGGTTAAAGGATAAAGACGGCGCAGTACACCCGACGCTAATTAACACCAAAGTTCGCTAACCGGGCAGGTCGCTACAGTGTAGAACTTGGTAGATCAACTCCGAGATGCGGAGTACGGTATATATCCAATGTCGGGGTCAGGATTTATAATAGCGTACTTCTCTTTGACGTTATGTACATGATATTTCTCAACCTGCGAGGCGCCGAGCATCAGTCCAGTTGAATGTAGTCGCCACCCATCCGATTGGACAAAGGAAGCTTATTCGAATACAATTGCGATGATACCACTCAGTAGGTTGCAGTATTTCCAACTGTCCGCTGTCCTTTTCCTTTTTGTTCGGCCAGAATACAGAAGTCGTTCATGCTTAACTCAGTCTAAGCGAGCCGTTAGTCAGAGCCATGCTAAATGTTCATCGTTAGGTGCTGGAGCTGCTAGAGCGGCTTTGGAGTATGTATCATGAAGTGAACAGACTCTGCTGCGCCGCACCAAAGTACCATGTACTCCGTACCTCTAGATGGCTTGGAGCTAGCTGAGCCACCCATCCCACCTTCAATGTCACATCTTCATCTTCCCTTTTCAAGTCAATCAATTTCTGAGTTTTCACTTTGACAGCAGTCTTTGTACATTGTTGGTATTCCGGTGGTCACCGCTACATCCACTCTTCGCGGATTGCGCTCGTGATGTTCATCCTCGACGATGCGGTTTTTGCAAATTGATGACAACAGCGACTTCAGCCTGACCGATGATTTGGTCGGCAATATCCCTCCTTATGCTATCCTTTCACATACGTGGGGGGAGGATCATGAAGAGGTCAACTTTAAAGACTTGACGATAGGCCCGAGGAGGGCGAAAGCTGGTTACGAAAAGCTTCGGTTCTGTGCTGAGCAGGCTGCTCGCGATGGCATACGACACATCTGGGTGGACACATGCTGCATCAATAAAGAAAGCAGTGCTGAGCTGTCAGAGGCTATTATTTCCATGTTTCGTTGGTATCAAAATGCGAGGATATGCTATGTGTATCTCTCCGATATCTCGATTACCGATGACAACGAGGCTCTTCAACAGGCTACCTGGGAGCCAGCTTTCCGCCGATGTCGATGGTTTACACGAGGCTGGACTCTCCAGGAGCTGATTGCACCAAGATGTGTTCAATTCTTCTCGAAGGAAGGCAGATATTTCGGAGACAGGGAGTCACTGGAACGACAAATCCAGGAGATTACGGGCATCGCGATCCAGGCTCTCCGAGGTAGCGATCTAGCTCAATTCTCGATAGCTGATCGAATGGCATGGACCTTAAACCGCAAAACTAAACGAGAAGAAGATAAAATTTACTGTCTGTTTGGAATTTTTCAAGCCTTAATACCGCCCATGTATGGAGAAGGACAAGAACATGCCTTCTTTCGGTTGCAAGAGGAGCTCAACAAGCGACCAAAGATTTCCGAGGGCTACCAAGCTACTATGTCTGAACGGTCCAAGGAGGATCTCACGACCTGGCTTCAACCAGCTTCTGTTGGCGAAGACTTTCGAGAACTACTTAACCGACGATATACTGGAACGTGCCAATGGATCTTCAACAAAGCTGAGTTCAAGGCTTGGCAATCAAGACTCTATCCAGTCCTGTGGCTTTACGGTAAACCCGGCTCTGGGAAATCTGTTCTCACTGCAGCTCTCATCAAACGCCTTCAAAAAGAAGAAGCTGTCACCGCCTACTTCTTCTGCAGGGTAGGAGATGACACCAAGCGAACTACGGAGTCAATTCTACGGACATGGCTCTGGCAGATTCTAGAACAAATGCCCCAATTTATCAGTCTCGCTCTGCAACATCGCAAGAAGGGGCCTGGAATCCGCAGTCAACTCGAAATGATCAAGGATGCGTTGAGAGAGGTCATTTCACAGTCTCCGAAGACCATTTATCTTATCGTGGACGGGTTTGACGAAAGCGAATCAGGCCCAGCGTCCGCCGAGAAACTAATAGAGTTTGTGTCTACGCTTGGTGAGCGGACCTTGTTCGCACTCATCAGTAGACCCGAAAATTGGATTCGGAAAGCCATTTATTCCAGGATGCAAGGCAAATGCTGCAATATACCTGTCACGAATGAGGAAACAGAAGAAGATCTTGACCGCTGGATTCAATCTCGGATTCTTGAAATGCAGCTCTCCGATCCCTCACTGGAGCAACTGGCCATTGGGAAACTGCAACGAGGGGCTCATGGCATGTTTCTCTGGGCACGCTTCCAACTTGAGGGTCTGGAAGCTCAGTTCGCGGTAGAGGACGCGAAAGCAGTCTTGCAGAATGAACTACCCAAAGACTTAGAAGCTACTTACGAACAGCTGCTGACGAATATCGACCTGGAGAGTAGTCCATCTCGTCGTGCCATAGCCTTTCGAATTCTTCAGTGGATCACAGCCGCAAACCGACCTCTAACTGTTGCGGAACTTGACTTCGCTCTAGGAATTCAGGTTGACTCGGAGCTGTCCCCCCAGCACCGCTCATTGATGCGTGGGGAGACGGATGTTGTCAATGCCTGCGGCTCATTCATCGAGATCACAAAAAGTGGACACATTAGTTTTGTCCATGCCTCCGCCAAAAGCTTTCTTTCGTCTAGGGGAATTCTGTTTGGTTTTGGCCGATCCTATTCTATGGAGCTATCATCGCCAGCTCAGAGAGCACTTGATGCCATGCACATTGCCAGAGCATGCATTACCTGTCTCTCATTCTCTGATATCGACTTGATCGGCAAGGATCCAAGAGCCATGTCGCATCCCAAACTACGTCTTCGCGGCATTGTTCAACGGTATCCATTCCTTACGTATGCGGCTATGAATTGGTGGAAGCACCTCAGTGCCATTCCCGTCCATTACGCCAACCCAGAACCTTTACAACGTACCATCCGCCGATTTCTAGGGTCTTCGGAAAGCACATTGAGGTGGTTATACCTGTACCAATACCTCCTACAGTTTCACCCTGAGGGTGATGAGTTCTTGGACCCAACTGCTACCTCGTGCTGGAAATACATCTCGCACCTTTGGAACGCTCACCTTGGACCCAACCCCAGCAACCTTTTCAATCGTTGGCAGCGATGGCATGTGGAAATGGCATTTAATCAACATATCCTGTGGCCACCGCTACATATTGCAGCATTCTTTAATTTTTCAGATATAGTGGAACAAGAACTCGCATATGGCGTTTCAACAGACCAACAAAATGATGTGCTTTTCACACTCTTGTTGCAGGCTGCGCATGGTGACAGCCCGGAGGCTGCAAAGGCCCTCATTTATCATGGAGCGAATGTGCAGGCCAAGACCACATATGGCTACACAGCTATACGCTATGCTTGTCGTAATTCGTTGAGCACCCTCCCACTACTTCTCAAGGCTGGTGCTCGAGCAGACCAGCTTGACCAAGATTTCAACCAAATGGCGTTGCATGAAGTTTGTGGCTCAGCATTATGGCATCCGGAAATGCTGACCAGCCTTCTTGACCTACCTTATATTTCGGATATAATCAATATGAAAGATTGGAGAGGGAATACTGCACTGGACTACGCAGACATAATTGATCCCCACTGGTTGGCATTACGCATGTATGACAGATCATATGAGGGTATCGGAGGGCTGAAAGTCCTAGATGGCTCAAGCTTAGGACCAAGCCTCTTGATAGCAGGAACTATCAACTGTTACTCAGCTCATGGAACAACAGCGCTCAATGTTCTTCACCAAGCATGGTGGGAGATTGGCGTTTACACGCCTATGGATTTCAGTTACGAATCCGTGCTTGGTGCAATTACCGTATGGAAAGCCGAGATCATCCAAAGACTACTGGAAAAGGGAGCGAAGCGCTCTAGAGAGACAGAACAATGAATGCGTTCCAAGGGTATTGCTGTTAATGAAGCATACTTTTGATTTCGAAGACACGGATCTTCGGGCGAGTCGAGCTCGAGGATGAAGATTGGAAGTTCGGAACCGTTAACAAAGCAGCGAAAGTATATGGACCGCCCACGCAAACGTTTCTGGCAGCCAGCGAGTATAAGCCATCGCTGGTACTCGAAGCAGAGGTGATCTATCCACCTACGTTACTGTGTCAGGAGAATGTATGAGTAGAAGATAGTCCTGATGCTCCAACGCGTGACGACAACACGATAGATGTCAGGCCATATCGATGTTACGTTCATTATATCGGTTATGAAATCATGTAGGCTATGAACAGGTAAACATATTGGTGCGGCTTACTTTTTAGTTACACGACTGCTCCTCTCGACGGCCATATTCCTACGTTCTTCGCCAGCACTAGGTAAAGTTAGATGGACTCTTTCGCTGTGAGGCCTCGAACGACTTCCATGTCTCCTTCTACATGATAGTCTTTGGTTGAATGCTTTTCGAGATCCATTTTGGGCAGTTCAATCCGTTAGACTTAGGTATCCGATTGAAGATGGGAGCATAAACCAGTCATTTCCGACTTATTTAAGTACTATATCTTAACTCTCTTCCCGCACCTCCACAAATTTCGTGATTACCATTGAAGAAGGGTATCGACTCACTAATACGACAGGCTACATCTGCAATAGTCGGGCTTGCACTTTTCCGAATTGAATTACTATTGGTCAGGAGTCCGTCGCTTCTCAGTAGTACAGTTCGGTTCAAGCTCTGTTCCCTGGAGTCATATCACATTCTGATAGCGGGTGACCTCTGGCCGGTAAGCATGATCAACTGGCATTCGCATGGTGAAGTTGACTGCTGCCAAAGCGCGGCTACGTACGTTCACCTTAAGCGAGAGAATTGATGGATCTGATTAAGGCAATGGTGACTCATGTGGTGCAGTTTCTCCACAGCTTCGGTTCATACTTCAGACGTGCTGTGGCCTATCTCAATGCTCTGTGATATTCTGCAATTGGGCGACAACTTTGCTGGCTCACAGAAGAGCCGAAATTGGTACAGGGCGTACTCTTCATACCCCGAAACACGAAGATTATCTTGCTAGCCAATCAGTATTCTCCTGGGACTATCTCGGTAGGCAACAGTACCCGTGACGTATCTTTGGTTTCAATACATATGTACCTCAAGCTTGTCAGCATTTTGAGTTATGACCTTGCGTTCTCACAGGTCGATAGCTGTTACTGTGTGAAAATGGAGTCCTTTATGGAACAGTTCAAGGCCGCGACGACACCGGGACCAGCCCAAATCACACGAGGCGCAGTAATTGTGGCTTCTGATAAAAGTGGTACGCTTATAAACCTCCTTTCATGACCTCTTGAGACAGTATGTTTAAAGTAAACTTAAGGAAAAGTCCAAGTGCTCGAATCCGGGTGTACCTCGTCGGACCCATTGATAGCCGGACCTATCTCTGCGAACAACACATTCTGGATCGCGTCTTGCTCAAAACTCGTGACCACCGTTGCCGTTCTACAATGTTTCGAGAAAGGACTCGTCGACCTGGATTTGGATGTTGGGACGATTTTACCGGAATGGTCTTCGCCGGAAATTTTGACCTGGTTTGACGAAGCAACTGGCAAGCCATTGATGGTCAAAGCTAAAGAGAAGATTACATTGCGACGGCTGTTGACGCATTCAAGTGGAATGGGGTATGAGTTTTTCAATCCCGAGTTGAAGAAATGGCAACAGTGGAATAAAGACGATAGCAAGGTATTGGACGGGGATTGGGTATGTTAAGCTGCGAAGGATGTTGCTCTGTTGTTGGTGACTAACATCAGAAAGCCTACCGCTTTCCTAACACCTCTCCTTTTTGAACCGGGCTAAGGCTGGAACTACGGCGTTGGCATTGACTGGGCAGGCCAAATTGTCGAGCGAGTGACCGACATGCGATTGGGCGACTATATGCGGAAGAACATATGCGAACCCCTAGGGATGAAATTAACAACCTTTCAGCCCAGCCAGCATCTGGCTGTTCATAACGCCTTGATCGGTATGACACTCAAAACTCCAGCCGGTGAATTGATACCGACAGACCCTGTCTGGAAACCAGATCTCAAAGTCGACACCGGTGGTGCTGGGATGTACAACACACCAAATGAGTACATCAAGATTCTGATCGCGCTACTCAAGAATGACGGAGTATTGCTTAGCCCAGAGGCGGTGGACATAATGTTTCAGCCTCATCTAGAGGATGACAAGTACCTTAGTGAAATGGTTAAGCAATTATTTGGAATGTTGTTTACGAATGGCGTTACTGAATGTCAGAAGTGGAACTTTGGGCTGGGAGGCATTTTGGCCATGGAGGATGGGCCCGGGATTGTACACAAAGGTGTAATGAGTTGGGGTGGACATCCGAATCTGATTTGGTGGATTGATCCGACTGGTGGTCATTGTGGGTTGTATGCGTCGCAACTTATACCACCGAGGATGCAAAGTCGATTGAACTGGCCCGGACATTTAGGAAGGCATTGCGGGATGAAAAATAGCACGATTTGGCTGCTTGACTTATGTCATTGGGTAGCAATAACTAGTCGTTCAAAGACTAACCTCCCCTCCATCAACGTTTGTTATTAGAGTATTGGAATCTCGTGCACATTGAAGAGGTGCATAGCAGGAGCCGTTTCCTAATGGCGTTTCCGGACATCTGAGGTGAATTATCATTGGCCAAAAGTTCATGAGCTTCTTGTCGTCTCATCGGTGAAGAATTTACTGCCGACTTAGCACTGTGAATCAATGAAGTGAGAAAAGGTTCAGCTTGTCACGTGACATCGCGATCTAGCGTTTTGCGCGTCTCACGCTCGCCAACGCGTTCGTTGAAATCTCGACCATGATACCGCCACTCTTTCAGACATCTTCAGTTCCTGGTAAGCGGAAAGCACAAATTTACATCGGAAACATCCTAAACCTCAGCGCCTAACAAAATCCTCCGAGCATGCCTGCGCGGCGCACCTACAGTCGCAGATCGAGCGCGAAGAGGCGATCTGTAACGGAAAGCCAGAGCACACTTACTCAAATTGGTTTCATAAACCCGGTCCAGTTGAGTTTCGGTGAATATTTGGATGAACATCATGGAGATCTCAATCCTCGGAGTTCGGTCAAGAGAGCACGCATGGAGGTTCGCGACAGCGAGGACGATATCGATGATAGTCCCAGGAAGAAGATGAGGTCAGTAAGCGTGAAATTTGAGATTCTGGACAGCGAGGAAGAGAGCGATGAGATTTTATCGAAAAGCTCGCGGAAGTCCCGAAAGAGAAGCCCACGGGTGGATCCTGATAGGAAGAGACAAGAAACGCTTACGCAAATGCCACTGGGGCTTGCCACGGATTATCTGAAGGCAGAGCTTAGGATGGTGGAGCAAGAACCCGTAGAAATCAACGACGAATTGAACGAATATGTCGAGATTCAAGAGAGAGATATGGACTCGCAGCATGATCCGGAGCAGAGGAAAGATCATGACATTTCCAGCAAGAGAGCAAGCCCGCATGTCACTCGCTTGCTGCGGACCCCCAAAAAGTTCAAAGGTACAGAAGAGATACCTTCATCGCAATCTCCGGCCGACTCGCCTTTAAGAACTCAGGGAACACCTCAAACATATCGGTCTCCTCTTACAAAACGATCGGCACGAAATGAAACGATTGATTCACCGTCTGCACTACGTGTTATCTCAACACCACTTCGAGAAAGATCTCCAAATGTGAGGGCATTATCTATATCACCTACGAAATTCCATGTCCGACAGTTTAATGCAAGAATGGCAGAAGCCGTGAAAGAGACGGCGCAATGTCGTACGAAGCTGTCATCGCAAAGAAAAGTCATCAGCTCAAGCACGAAAACTTCTCAGGCCAGTGAATCGGCTGATATTGAGAACGAAGCTCTTGAGCAGAAAGATACGTGCTATGAAGTTGGACCAGAAACGCAAGCTGTGCTTCATAGCATCGATCTAGCCTGCGAAGGAAGTGATGCGAGCAACAATGTGCAGAGCTCTCCACCGATGAAGCCGCATGAGAATAATGAGAGGATATCAGAATCACCGGTAAAAAGGGAATCTGATGAAGAGGAGCCACTAGAGACAGAAAAGATTATAGAAGAGCCGCAGCGTCATATTTCATCTTCTCAGTACCCGAACGCTAGGTCTTTCTGGCAACATGAACCTAGTTGGCGCCCAGAACCGACAGATACTTATTTCGAACATAGCAAAGAGGGCAACACGCAAGACTCTGCTTCTGCTCAACTCATTCGCGAAACCCAGGCGCACAAATATCGCATAACATCAAGTCAAGGCGAAGAGCCTGAACGTGTACCTTCAAGTCAAGAAACTCCGAGAGCACCAGCATCAATTCAAGCTACACAATTCATGCATTCTTCGGTGGATCATGTCCGTCCTTCACAAGTCTCAACGGTTGACCCAAGTTTCGAACACTCGTCGTTCCACAGTCATTGTCTTCCGGAGAGCGCACAAAGCAAGCAATCCGTCATCACCATTCCTTCATCACTCAGTGTTGGGAGAATGGGGCCACCACAACGTCCTGAGCAGCGGCAAGGAATGACGGAGACGCAGCGAGTGATAAATCTTCGCAAGAGTCTACTGGATTTTGATTATGACGACGATCCGGTTGGTGTGGACCAACTTCTGAATGCAACTCTGATGGAAGAGAGTATCGGGATGCCACCGCCTATGTCTTCTCCTGCTGAGGGTGTATAGGAGCTCGAATCGAAGAAAGGTTCAAAAAGGAATTCTCTCAACCCAGACATATAATCCGCTAATGAACGAATTTACCTGACGCTCAAGTCACTTCATTCTCCCACATTTGGCGCACGTTTAAATTGATTCTTTTATTTGCCATCCAACCTTTCCACGACTCGTATGGATCGGCTCCGTTCTTGTTCATTTCCTCGCCAGATGGCCAATCTTTCAACCACTCTGGACATGTTCCAGGCACCACCTGCGGTACACCGTGCCAAGCGAACCTCGATGCACCATCCATGAAAACCGCATCTCCAGACCTGAGGTGAATAGCTTGGACTCTACAGTCACCTTCTGGCCGTTCCTGGCTCTCGACGCCGACAATGAATACTGCTTCACAACCGATGGATACGCTGATGAGCCCCGCATCGCAGAACTCGGCTACGTCGCGATGCATGCTAAGAGTGTCACCGGGAGAATATAGATTGATGATGGCGGCCTCGGGCTTCATAGCTGGGAAGATTGCGCGTAGGAGCTGCGCGATGTCGTCTGGGAAGACTGGCGGTTGCTCTGTCGGGTAGACTTTCTCTGTCCAGTCGTATTGGCCGCCCAGGGTGATCCATCGCAGCCTTTTATTAAGGAATTGCTGGGTTGAGAGAGGTTTGTGTATGGTGGAGTCCTTGGGTTTGAAAATCGAGTTTGTGGACGGAGACAAAGAAAAGAACGAACCGGCAGGAGATGGCACCTCGTAGAACTTGTGAACATTCGTTAGATGCTGCGGGTTTGATAGATCGCGATGAAGGAGCCGAGAAAGTAGAGCTTTCTGCACAGCTGGCGGCAAGGCATTTGCAACTATTCGGAGACCTGCGTACGGCTATTAGCTGCTGATATATGGCTGCGTGACAACGATCAGAGAAATACCGGGAATGATCTTCGACTCCAGGACCTGAGCATTTGACTGAAGTTGAGCTTCTTCAGCGTCTCCAGTAAATGCATCAAATGCAGTATTCAGTATATTTACATTGATTTCATCCACGACTTGGAAACGGTTTTCGGCGCTGTCGATATCGAAATGTGACGAAGACTCCGCCCTCTGTCTTTGAAATTGTTTATAGACATCTTGAATGCTTTGCGGAGGCCGAGCATGTGCATCCAGACCATTCTGCATTCTTACTTCCTGGCTCTTTAGAACTCTTCATATTCATCTAACTGATTCTCGATAATTAGCTCTTGGATGGGAATGTTGAAGACGATACGATATCAAAATTTCTGAACCGAACGCCTTGTTGCCTCAACATTTCTCATCTCGACTTCAATCGCGGACGAGAAAGTACAACTCCAGTTACAACGCGTTCAATATGGATCTCTCATTTTCAAGAGCTTTGCGAAAAGCCAATTCTATCAGAATCGCCTCCCGACTATCTAATCGTCAGCCATACCGATGCCTCTCTTGCTCTATTCGATACGCTCAACAGCAACAAACCTCACAGGCTCCTCCCCAAGATGAGAAGGCGAAGACTACACACTTCGGTTTCGAAACCATCTCAGAAGCAATGAAAGAGTCAAGAGTTGGTGCAGTATTTTCATCAGTTGCCTCCTCCTACGACACAATGAACGACTTGATGTCGCTCGGTATCCACAGACTTTGGAAAGATCACTTCGTTCGATCGCTCAACCCAGGAATAAATCCTTTAGCATCCGATCATTCTCAGAGCCTTAATATCCTAGATGTTGCAGGAGGTACAGGAGATATTGCATTTCGCATATTGGATCATTGCAGCAACGTACACGGCGATCTGACGTCGAAAGTGACAGTTGCAGACATCAATCCAGACATGCTAGCGGAAGGCCACAAACGGGCAAAGGAAACTCCATACAATGGCACATCAAGGCTTGATTTCATTGAATCGAATGCGGAGAGCATGCCTCAGATACCTGGTAATAGCGTGGATCTCTACACGGTAGCTTTCGGCATCCGGAACTTCACATCGATACCGACTGCTCTCCGCGAAGCTTACCGCGTACTTAAGCCAGGTGGCGTATTTGCATGCCTCGAGTTCAGCAAAGTAACCAACCCGGCATTCAATTACGTCTACAAGAGATGGTCCTTCAGTGCCATTCCACTGATTGGACAAGTTGTGGCAGGCGACAGAGACAGTTACCAGTATCTTGTCGAAAGCATCGAACGATTTCCAAGTCAGACCGAGTTCCGAGATATGATAAAAGATGCGGGATTTTCGGTAGCTGCAGAAAGGGAGCACGAAGCAGTGAACGGTCAAAGAGCTTGGGAAGATCTGAGTGGTGGTATCGCTGCCATTCACAAGGGAGTCAAACCACCAGAGACTAGCAGCTAGTCACCGATGTCTGTTACCATGAGCAGTGCCAGCTGACGGTATAGTTAAGCACGTATACATTTCGGTGAATCTATGCAAAGCCGCAGTACAAACATGACGGTCAACATTTTTGATGGTCACAGGTGCATATGAGGAAGTTTTGCGACATGCTCCTCTCTTCACTCCACCTTGTACATATTATCGCCATGAGCTTTCACTACTTATAGCTCGAATGTCCGCCTTTGCCGGATTAAAATCATAGTTCGACTTCTGAAACCAGAATATTCCCATAAAGTCATACGACCACCAAACTTCGACTGAATACATTCTATTGTCTCCGCAAAGCCTTGGCAACAGCATACTTCACAGTCGCTATGTCGGGACATTCTCAGCCTCTGAGCACTGCTCTCCACTGCCCACAATGCAGCCATGACCTGATTCAATACCTTGGTGTATGGGGAGTATGTGAAAATTGCTCGAACACTGCATTTCATCTCGGTAGTCCGCTCAATCCAGGTCAACACCCTGTTGACCCAACTCGTACAGCGCGAGCAGTGCGAGCTCAACCGGGTGATTCTCGACAAGATGAACAATTGCGTGACGGTGGGAAGAACCGCGATACACAGCTTCGCTCCATGCCATACCACAGGCCAGTGACATCAGTACCGACAGCACGAGAAGATATGGAAAGATCGGAAAGCCCAGACTATGCCCCCTTCGATGCCCTTATGGGAGATGATGTCCTTGACATGCCTTTCGGCTTCTCTTTACCGTCTCTTGATACAAATCCTCCACGGGAAACACCGATAGACTCCGGTGCTCCGTCTCCAGACCGAAGTCTATCTCCGAGACCGGCAAGCCCGGCAGCGGTTCCGACGACCTGTAACCGTCTTCATCCTCGTCCTCCTCATCCCCCACGATTCCATGTGGGTCAGCGAGTTCGAATTCGAGAGGATGCGCTTCTCTTGCCAAATGCGGTAGAGACTGAGCTTCTTGCGCGAGCAGAGAACATAGTGAGGGTGCTTGAGCGTCAGACGAGTCGGCTGCAGCATGCGATCAGCCTACTGCGTTCTCCTCTGAGAGATAAAGCGAATTTTAGCCAACTACACGATCGAAAGGCTGCGCTCGATAGACAGTTGCTGGACACCATGCTTGAAATTTGGCATGCTACAGCATGTGAATCTGAGCGGCTTAAGAGATCCTAAGGCTCCGTCTACGTGGCGACCTAATTTGACTTTGAGACTGACAGATTCATTCATGGTGTAGAATGGTAGCCAGGCTGGATCTTTCTACGGCAACTTAGACTGAAACTGTACATGTTTTGATTTTATGACAAAACGAAGTTGCTCATCAAATTAGTAATGCTCGATCCAAAAGCTCACTCCAACTGTTGTCGTGATCAAATCATCGAACCGTAGTGAACCGTTGACTTCACCCAACTGTCAAAATGCAATCACTTAGTGTGTGGAGTGAAATCGAATCTCTTGGATCTCATCATCCTCGATCATACTGAACCGTTGTCTCCTCGACATTCTCCTTAGGCTACCCATCTTGGAATATAAGTCAGGTGGCCTCGAAAGTTTGTCCAAGGCATTGCTGCCACTGGAGGTCCTTTGCATCAATGTCATACCGTCTGCGGCTCTCTTACATCGCTCTTCCATTTCTGCTGAAGGCTGAATATTAAGAGTGATGTTGATTTCATGTAGACACCCACAGAGGCACCTCAATATCTTGGCGGTTTCAATTGGCAGCGTACCAAGGCGGACATTCGTGACTGGAGCCGGAACGCGGATACTGATCGAATGGCGCGCAGTTTGAGTCTGTGATCCAGTATTCGTATCTTGCGGAGTAAATGATTCAGTCGGTGGCGGCAAACTTGCCCGATAGACAGGATGTACATCATCGTCGTGTTGAATCTGTCTCGCACTCCCGTCTTCGATATCCTTGCTCCTCTCAGCCATCCTGATCAACGCCTCTCTCAGCGCCTCCATCCGAGGCATCGTGACACTCTTCTCCAACGTTCCATCCTCATTGCCATTCCCATCCACATCCCTCAGAATCCTCCTCGCCCTAGGACTCAACCTGAACTCCACCGGCCCCTCCAAGCCATCAAACCACCTCGCAATCTCCGCCTCCACCCAAGCCCACTCCCTTCCGCCCTCCGCCACCCCACCCCAGCACCCACCCCCGCGCAGCCCACCGGCGGGCCACAGCCCACGCACCAACGCCCTCTCCGCACGCAGCAGCAGCGCCAACTCCGCAGCGCCACCCCGCCGCAGCATAGCGGCGGCGCTCTCCGCGCGCGCAAACGCGCCTCCGCCGCGCCGCAAGCTCGCCAGCGGCGGCTCCAGCAGCGCGGCGTCGAGGCCGGCTGCGCCGCACAGCAAGCGCAGGGCGCGCGCGTCGGCGCACGCGCGGGCGGTGGGCCGGCGCCCGTGGCCGAGCGCTGCGACCGCGTGCCATCGCTGCCAGTGCGGTGGGCTGAGACGTCCGCCGGGTGGTGGCGGCGTGGTGGAAAGCGGGAGAGCGTTGGCCAGGTGCTGCCGCAGGGAGTACTGCGTCGTTAGGTAGGCTGATACGAAGGTGCGGAGGTCGTCGAGGGTGAGAGGGGTGTTTTGCGTGGGTGTCGAGTGCGGTTGGTGCGTGGGATGGATGGTGCGGTTGATGAGTGTTGCTTTCGGCACCACTGTGGTGTCAGAAGATGTTGATAGAGACACGCTGGAAGTGCGGTCTGGAGCAGATGTGCATTGGGTTGATGATGATTCTGAATATGGTCGATGTGATTCCATATTCATATTCGGTGAGCTCAGATGGTGTCGAGGTAAGATGAGTTTGATGCTTGGAACCTCTTGATTCGGATTCGACGCTTCAAAAGAACTAGGATGATGAGATATAAATACATCCCAACCAAATTTGCATTCCGCATGTCTCTAGACATTGTTCCACGGTACGCAACATAAAGAAATATAGCGTCTCATCCAATGAGCCTGTTGAAATGCATAGCAGAGAACTTCATTCGCCGCCAATGCCATCTAGGCCTGTTGTCCTGCACGCTTTCTCAACCTTTGTCGTCATTTCTCCACGATCGCTGAAGACTACCATGGTTACTATCTGGAGAGACCGCGGCCAGCCAGATATGATCGTGGTTTCCATTGGTACGGACATGGAAATGGGAACCTAAGCGAGGGACTGAAAGCGGACCCGAACCCGCTGTTCGCATCATGCAAATGCCTAGATGACTTAACGATGGGACCGAATGCGACTGCTGGGCCTTGAGAGGTGTTGGGCAAACCTCCGAAGCCGGAAATTCCGTAGTCAACCACCATATCGCAACGATATACTCATTTCGGCGTTGGTGTAATTCTGTCAGATGCGAACTAGTGATCAAAGCCGGTTCAGTTGTCCCAGTCATCGAAGTTCTCCCAAAGAGAAACTATTTCTTCCCTTTTGGCATTCTCCTCACTTTTAACGGCGTCTTCGGAACCAGCTACCTTCGGTTCGTCTTCATGATCCTTCTTCAGTTGGCCGAGGAGCTCCTCGATTTTCAACTTCATCGTCTGCACACTCTCAATCTCTTTTCTTTTTCGCTCAATCTGCTCCTCCATCATCAATATGATTGTTTCTCTTGCTTGATGTGGTCTGTATTCGTTGACCAGAGCATGTGCATTCAAGAACAAGTTTTCCAAATCTTTCAGCTTCTCCTCATACCGCTCTGGCTCCTCAGACAGGATGCCTACCAGCTCAAGGAAGTTCAGAAGTATGGATCGTACGATGCGCTTTAAATAGAATGCATGGTGAAGGCTGAAAGACGCAGCCGCGCCGGTGGCTTGTGAAGGCGTTGAGGGAGGAGAAGGATATAACTGTGGCAGACCGAGATCTTTTAGAGTCGAACTTGATTCGTAGACCTGACAAGATATTAGTATTGAATACTGTGATGTACAACCAGCTCTGCGTCCACTTACATCTTGCTCGTCTCCAAAGACTTTGAACTTTCCGTCCGTGGGTGGTTCCGGCGGTATGAGGTAGCGCAGTTCAACCGGCAATTCGAGCAGCTGTTGTTGAGTAAGGCCTATGCCCGACTCGTCTTGTTTGTTCTCCTTCTCTTTCGTAGTCATGCTTGCTCGAATCTCTTTGAGCCGTTCGAGGTTCTCAGAGGTGAAGTACTTGTAGAAAGGAGGAGGTTGTGGAAAGAACGCAGACAAACCCTGACCTTCTTCTGCCATGTGTGCAAACTGAGTATCTGCTGTCGATGCAATTGGCGAAGCACGCGCTTGTGAATTAATTTAGGCAAGGAAGGGTGGCGATACTCTTGTTGACGTTTTGGCATCTGAAAGTCGGAGCTAAGGCGATCCGCCGTTAGTGAGGTTTATATATTTGGCTCGTGCCCAAACTGGAATTCCGCCAAAGCTCCCCTGTTCAACAACGCGGCTCCTGTGCAACTTCAACCTCCCGCCTTCATCAAAACCATGCGATAAATTCCAGCTAAATCACAATGCCTAGTTCAGGTGGCTTGCGAGTGACGACCGGTGACAGGTCTGTCAGCTCGTCAGCGCAGCGACTCTGGCAGGTAAGGGAACCGCTTCTAGGTTGCCCTATTCCCATTGACTGACTTCAACCAGAGGTCGTATGCTTCGGATTACGTTGGCTTTGTGCTGCTGCTCACAGCTTATCTTCTGGTATGCATTCCATATTCAATTCCAAACTGTAGCACTAATTCATCCGCAGATGCAATTCTTCGCCGAACCATTCCATCGCTTGTTCTTCCTAGACAACATCAATATTCAGTACCCGCATGCCGAACATGAGCGCGTCCCATTAGCATGGCTGTTCATATACGCTGGTGGTGTGCCATTGGCGGTCATATTGGCCTGGATGGTGATCTCACGCCCGCCGGTTCACAAAGCTCACGTGTCGCTACTGGGTCTTTTCATCTCCTTAATCCTTACATCCTTCACAACCGACGTAATTAAAGACGCCGTAGGCCGACCACGACCCGATTTACTCTCGCGCTGCAAGCCCGAGAAAGGCACGCCGGCACACATCCTGGTATCGTACACCGTCTGCACCGAGACAAACCCGCATGTCCTGCACGACGGATGGCGGTCATTCCCAAGCGGGCACTCAAGCTTCGCGTTCGCGGGACTGGGCTTCCTAGCGCTGTTCCTGAGCGGACAGGTGCACGCGCTACGGCCGCGGACGGACCTAGCGCGGAGCCTGCTGGCGTTTGCGCCGCTGCTGGGCGCCGCGCTGATCGCCATCTCGCGCTGCGAGGACTACCGCCACGACGTCTACGACGTGTCGTGCGGCTCTGCGCTCGGCTTCGCTGTCGCTTGGTTCTGCTACCGCCGCTACTACCCGCCGCTGCGCAGCGCCAAGTGCCACGTCCCCTATCCGCCGCCCGGCTCGGATCTCGCTAGGTTCAAGGATGAGGAGGCGAGGATTGCGGCGGCGGGAGAGTATGGCATTGGTGATGATGAGGGTGAGAGTGAGGGTGAGGAGGGTGAGCTGCGTCCTTTGACCTCGAGTTTGAGGCCGTCTTGAGTGTCTTGTACTTCTTATTTGTATTAGCCGAAACTTACGGTTTGTGCAGGTGGTAGCAATGGCGAGATGATACCCCTTAAGAACATCAGATCACGTATTTGACTCTGTTCAGTTTCGCTTGCCGAAGTTGCTCGACTGAGATATTGTGGTAGTGTAATCCTGCTACTAGGCGACCGATCGAAGAAGTTGTATTTGTTATTCTCCGACCACCAAAATATTTGGCGAGATCCATCTGACCGTCATCCCCCCTTGAAGAAAACGGAGGCGTACTAATGAACTTTTCGCCACACAGACAACTCAAGTGGTTTATGAGACGTTGTCGAGAACGAAGCTGCGGATATATTATTGATCTATCATACCCATGTATCTACTACGGATATCTCCAACCAAATCCCAGTCTATGTATTCCTCTAGAGTCAATACAGGCACAGATTGCGCCGAGTTCAACACGTCAGATGTGCTTCCTAATGCAAGCTTCCCTTTGTCTCCCGGATCAACCACCTTCGTTTGTTCATGTGCATGCCCACTTAAGAGAGGGATTTGTAAAGGATATTCTGGAAGGCTTTGCCGTTTGATCTTCTCAGTAACTTGTACTCGAATCAATTTTGGGTCGCTTTTCCACACAATTCCATCGTCCTCGCCTTTGTCAGACCATAAAGACCTGTTCAGCCAGGCTACCACTGGCCAACAGGTCCGTCAGTCTCTCGAAGTAAATTACCCGTAACGCTTCTTCAATTTCATCAAGGCAGGCATTGCAGTCGGAGCAGGAACGGCAAGACAAGGACTCGTTTGCAAATGGTACACGCTAATAGCCCCAAACCGTAGTTCTGAAGTTTCCTTGTCGACGAACATGGGCATTATAGCAGTGCTCTGTTGAGTAGTGAAGATGTATATGTGCCGATAGTGTTGAACTGGAGCCGAACATACTGTCGCACATGGGACTCTTGAATGGTTTGGATAAGAAGTTCGCGAGGTGTTTTAGCAAATGTAGCGCCAGCAGAATATCTGAGGAGAAATTCTGGAAGTAAATACCGCATCGTGCGTCGCTTTCATCTAGACTTTCCCCTAGCGACATCTTTTCTTGAAAGGATAGGAAGTCGAATACGGAATCCCATGAGAAGCACCAGAATCTTCGCATTGGATCAAACGCCCTCGGTTGGCATGCCGTTCCGGCCTTCGAACGCAAGTGGAATTGCAGAGCATCCTTTCGGCCAAACTTTTCGTTGCAGCCGAGACAAAGAAAGTACTTCTTTCCGTGTTAGGATTTTTCATATCTGTTTCGGTTGTTAGATCGAAGGAACTGTCTCCCACAGCCTTTTCTGCATGTAAAGTCGCGCTGCTTCGAGTGAGATGGTAGGTGAGCTCGAAGACCACTTTTGCGAGTGAACGTCTTTCCGCGGTGTGGACACGGGTGGTCTTCCGATCTTGCTTCATCCATCGTGAGAATTGAATGCAGAGGAAAGGAACAGGTTACCACAATTTACCAAATGAATTGCAGTGCGAAAGGGCTACAATGACGTGTACGGTCATGAAAACAACCAAAAGACACCAAGTATAGAGTATCAAGGCTCTCGAGTCCTTTTCAGCTAATTGCACTGATGGGCATTGCTACGGAGCACATGTAGCGGCTTAGGTGGGCGTGGAAATGAGCCAGGTTACGCTGATTTGTCTGAAAATGACCCACTAAATTCGGCAAGTTGATCTCGTTTCCCGGATCTAACCTGTTTCACGTTCGTGTGCTGACGAGCGACAACTGACTCTCACGTATTCAAAGGATCGATGGAATGAGCTGGTATGGCGGTATATAAGAGCTTCAATGAGCCTACGCTTTCTGCGCCGCGTCGAAGTCGCAAACAATTTCTAGCCTTATTACACACCGCAAATTGTTGTGAATATATCGAAGTTATTTCAATGGCACCGTATATTGTAAACATCTCATCACAAAATTCCAACGGCACGGTATCCTTTCAAATACCTGCAACCTTCTCCACAGGCCAAATCCTTTCGGGCCAGTCGAGTGGCATGTCCTTCCAAGACATCTTATTCGGAGTTCTCAGTGTCCTCCTCGCCGTAGCCTCCGTCATTTTGGCATACCTGCAGCTTGTACACATGCGCGCACACAAGCTTGCAAACACTCCGGATCAAGAGATGCTCGAAGCTCGTAAGATGCTATTGCTCTCTGAGGTCGTCCACAGTGCTGATACATGAAGGCCATCCGCTCCGCTATGACACAGCCCAGACAATCGAAAGTGTTTCCGATACAACCGTCGTTGACTCGAACGACGGATCAGTAAAAGATGTTCCTTCCGACGCTCGTAAGGCCCTGGACACCATGCTCTTGAAGTCATACCGTTCACTGACGTCTAGCAGTCAAACCTAACACCGACAAGGGGACCGAGATCGCCGCCGGCTGTTCCCATTCCCCGTTGACGGAAGTCGATGAAGCTTTGAACTGAGTCTCTCGACACGGATAGCACGTGCCTCAACCCTTTTGGTCGCCTATGTCGGTCGCTACACATACCCTACAGTCTCATCAGTTACTGGTTACCGACCAACTCTTTGCATCCCACTTCTTCGAATAATCCGTCGAGCTCGTAAGCGTGGAGTGCACACTAAGCGGTCGAGAGTCGTAGAGAAAAACAAGCTCAGGGTACGCCATGTTGGTAGTTCTGAAGCCCCACTTGCCGTCGCAGCCAGAAAAGGTGGTGTACTTTGGTTCAGGCCTAGAGAGAGCGGGTTAGGTAGACCAATCCAATGACGAATTTCTTCACCGTGCAAGCGTGCCACATACCAGTCTTCCAAATCCTTCTCCGACAGCAAGAACCACCCAAAGCCCACCATCGCCAGCATCACCAGCACAGTCAGGAACCACGCAGCGGCCCTATCAGCCTCCGTCAGCGGCGCGCGGTCCACCTCCGGCAGCGGCGGCGGCGCCCCCGAGCCCGCTCCCGGGTCGCCCGTCGAGTTGCCGCCTGTTGCGGCCGAGTACGGCGGGGCCACGGTGTAGATCAGGTTGGACTGGACGACGCTCATGGCGGCCAGCTGGTTGCCGACGTCCTGGGAGCCGTCGTTGGTCGGCACGTACCACTTGCGGCCGCAGGACGGGTCGTTGGCGGAGCCGGTGCAGACGCGCGCGGCGGCGAGCGCCGACGTCTGCAGCCACGGCGTGATCTGGGTCGCCGTGAAGGGCGCGAGCTGGATCGCTGCCGCCAGCCACCGCGCCAGGTACGCTTTGAAGGAGCGCTGGTCCGCGTTGCACGTGTTTAGCGGCTCGCACGCGTACTCGACCATCGTTTTGCCGCCGTATTGGGCTTGGAAGAAAACGGATTGGGTGTGATTGAGGAAGCCTTGGAGTCGCTGTGCCCAGATGGTGTCTTGAGTGTAGTTGTACATGTATGCACACCCTGCGATCATGGTTCCGATGTTGTACGTCCACTGTATCTGGCCAGCTTCAGTATCGCAGGTCGTATCGGTAAAGCCAATTGAGTCAAAAACAGAGTAATCAGCATTCATCAGCGGCGAAGAAGACATCCAGTCATATGTCACGTTAGCCCAGTATGCGTATGTGTCGTTTGCAGTGTATCGAGCAAGGCGTGCTGCAAGCTGGAAGAAGCACCCATTTGATATGGAGTTCTTTGTCATCCACCCGTTGTTTAACGCATTAAATTGCCAACGAAGACCACCATCGCAATGAGCCGTGTCCCATCTCTCAGCTTGACGATTGAAAACTGCTTGCGCAAGTTCAAGCCACTGGTAATCTCCTGGAGGTGGATTTGGAAAGCCAAATTCTGCTGCAGACATAACTGCAAACCCCCAGAACGCTTGATCGTCGTTGCCTTCGACACTTGTCTGGTTCTGCGGCTCATAGTTGCCATCGGGTCCGGTTTGAAAGAGAAGTGCTTGAGTCACAACGTCGTTGTAAGTATCGTCACCAGTGTAGTACCTAGGTCTTCGTCAATAGACTAGAAACCAGAAGAATGAAGAGTATATACCAGTATTCGATCATCTAGTCTTATGTTAGTTCGAACTCTATAGAAGTTCGGGTGTCTTTACTTGACCCATGAGGGCACCAGCCTCCCACCAACTCCATGGCCCCGATGCCGGTAGAAGGCCAGGCGTTTGGCCTGATTCGTTACCATTATACCACTTCATGGTTGAATAGGCTAGGATGGTTGAAGCATTTCGAATGCTGTCTAGATGAAAGTCAGAATGGATTTCGCCGAGGCTCGAAGTCCGCAAACTCTTGAACAACGTACCAACGTTGCTAATGTTTAATGACATTTGTCCTAAAACGCCAGAAACAAGAAGTAGAACTAGCGCGAACAGTGCCTTTGAGAAGTTAGACAGCGAGTCCATGTTGTCGTATTGGCGAGAGTCGACGGAGAAAATCTGCCAGCAGATCTCGCAAGCTCGACTGCTACATCTCAGTTAGATGCAAACTACAGGGTAAGTGAGCTCATTTAAAGGTTTGCAGCCGAGCTGCGTGGGATTCGTATACTACTCTACATCTAACACCAGCATGTGCGGTTGGCCGAAGGTTCCTAGATAGGCGATGCTAATGCTTGTGATCGAACCCATGCATCAGGGACGCATCCATGAATGCGAACATGTTTCCTAAAAGGAATCGAAGATCTGCCATGGATGCTAGCCCGTGAAGTTCTCGAAGCTGAGTACACCGGGACAGCCCTGTACGATGTTTCCGGCGACAGTCGCGTCACATGCTTTTCTTTTACTTCGATGGCAATTTCCTCCTGGAAAGAATCATTCAGAGGTGGGCGGAGTACATCCACCCGCATTCGCATGTGCGGTGTTGCGATAGTGAGTTTGTGGATGAAAGTTGCAACGCTGACGATCAATTTGCACGTGGACCGCCCTTTGGGAGCGACTCTTTTCACTTCCATCCCGGCCACCGTCTAGCCGCTATCGTATTTCACGTGGAATGCTGCTTACGGATTAGCCCGACACCCTGCAGCTTGACGAAGGTTAGCTCCCATTAGTAAAGGCCTTTGTTGGACGCCAGCCAGGAACGAAACGGATGTGTGCATAAACAGCAGATGAAATGCGGCGAAAGAGTATCAGTGGTCGGTGCGGGAGGTGACAAGTTTTCTATTTTCATAGATAGAACTAATCCTGCTGAAATGGAAGTGATGGAGAGTTTGAGTGACGTTTGGTGACCGAGGCAAAGCAGTTATTTATGCCTGAGGCACTCAACTTCGGATCGCCGGCGAATGAAACTGCAGGATTTGCGGGTTTTAGCTTGGCCATCGCTGAGGTGGCAGTGCGTCTGGGCATTGGTGTGAAGCCTAAATCTGAAACTCCAACGTTACAACTGTCATTTTCCGCATCTTTCCCTTTGACACGGCTGTTGCGAGCTTTTTACTCCGTAGAAAAGCGATAAGGTTCGTGCGACGACTCGTTTTCAATCTCAAGCCGCCCCAGTATCACCAGTCTGTCACGCTTCCCTAGCACCGACCTTTGCTTCTAACACTCATAGCCTTGTGTGACAGCCTGATCCTAACAATTGGACATATATTTCGGGTTCGGCATTCAATATGTCTCGGTGGTCGCAATATGATGAAGTATGCGCTTCCTACTTGCAACACGCGCCTTCAAAGGCCAAGGCTGATCGATATGTCAGGACGATTATCGCCTTCCAGAGGGGATGCGGAGAGTTGGATACGACGCCGACACCCAAACTTACACATTTCGCGACTCGAACGGGAGCCTATGGGAAAGTGCTCCGGGAAACCGCTACGGCAGATTAACTCAAATCGGAGGATCAACCCGCGAAGCACCTTCTTCAGTATCTATGAAGTCTTACCGCGTCTCAATCGCAGAGCTCAGAGAAGACGAAGAAAATCCTCGCCAGAGCAGCGAAAATCTTCCCGAGAGCACCGAGCGTCCTCCGAGAAGGCGTTTCACAGATTTTGGTAACCTAACTCAAAGCGATGATCCAGTGATTCGACGCGAGGACTGGAGGTTACTTGCACCGTTCATGCTCCTTGTTTGTCTCGTCCTCCTTCTAGTCTGGCGTATGCTGAAAGTCAACACAGCTGCGGACGGCAACTAAAGGTAGGAGAAAAGCACCTCGAGAAGCGAAGAATCAAGGCCAGGAGGATGAGAAGAAGGCCGCTCTGTTACGGAGAAGCACCGTTTAGCTCCACTCAGCAACTGCGAGCAATGGACGCTTTTCATTGTGATGCGTCTTCATACATCATTACAGTAACGAGAAATGAACCTTTCGATATGCGATATCACAGATGGTCAAAACGCAGCGCACTTCAGAAATGCGCTTTGGCATGGCTGGCCCAAGCGCCTGCCTGGTAGTATGCGAAGCCATGAGGCAGCAGCAGGAAATTTCAAGGTACCAAGGAGACTGATGCCTAAATTGTAGTCAGTCCGTATGCGGAAGGAGAGATTGGGATATGATCCGTGGAGTGAGCAATTTGAAGGAAATTGTTGGACGATACAACGCCCGCCGTCTAACGTCGGTTGCAATATCGAGCTGGTATGAAACGGCAACATTTGTCGGCATCGGACTTTCTGTAACTCAATCTTCTTTCCGAAATGAATAGTTTCAGACGCAGACAGCAATTTAAGCTTGGCAATGATTGGATACATTGTGTTGACTGACTTCGTGTTTGTCGGTTACTGGACCTGATATGCTGTTGCCTTGGCGCAGAACTGGGGCATTATCCGATGTACGACCGGGTTGCGGAATCAATTTAATATTCCGCCCGACCCTTACCCTGAAGCATGATCTGGACACATTAAGAGCAACAATTGAATCACATTTGTGAGGCTTTTGTTAGAAAGTCTCCTTTATAAAATTCGTTGACAATGAGTTTGAAGACAGTCAAGTCCAAAGATGGAAAAACCATCATTTCTTACAGACAAATCGGAAAAGGGCCAGGCCTAATCATTGTTCATGGAGGATTAGGAACCTCGAAGACACAGATGGAGCTCGCAGAGGCTCTGTCCGACAGCTTCACAATCTACTTGATGGATCGACGCGGTCGTGGCCGAAGCAGTCCAATCAACAGTTCCTCGGACGATGAAGATGCACTCGAGACGGAATTGAATGACCTCCAAATTCTTTCCAAAGAAACAAATGCTCCGTTTGCCTTCGGAGTCAGCACTGGTTCTCTTATTATTCTTCAGTCAGCTTTGACATACCCTCATCAATTCAGAAAGATCGCTCTTTTCGAAGCGCCGGTGGCTCGCAATGATGACAGATTTCAACGTCTTACTGAGCGATTCCGAGCCGAATTGAAAGACGACATTGCCTCAGCAGCGCTAACTTCAATGGAAATAATGCAGATGGGGCCATGGCTAGTTCGAGTCATGCCTCGTTGGTTTTCTAGACCGCTTGTCAGTTGGGCCATATCTCAAAGCGACACCCAAGGCATGATTCAAGACGGAGAAGATACGGAAGAGCCTGAAGAGGAGCGTGCGACAATGAGAAAGCTCATTCCAACCTTGCAACATGATTTCAACGTGGTCAAACAGATGGATGGCGTTCTAGAGAGATGCAACAAGCTAACGGAACCGGACGTGTTACTCCTCAGTGGAACAGCAAGCCAACCATACTTGATCGAGGCTTGTGATAAACTGGAGAAGGCCATATCTAAGGCAAAACGCGTTAGGATAGAAGGAGTAGATCATATGGCATGCGCTAACAAGAGCGGAGGTGGCCAGCCGGAGAAAATAGCAGAACGACTGAAGAAGTTTTTTGGTGGACAATAGTCGGTGCGATAGTCATGCTTGTGCGAATTATTGTCAGAATCTCCTCATACCGCTAGGACAGAGTAGAATACTAGTAACATCACAGCTCTTGAATCTAACCTCCGTACAGAGTCTCGGTTATTAACAGTACGTTTTAATCCTTTTCATTTCGCGCCCAAGATACGTTATGGGCAATATAATACAGACAATTGGCCGTTATTTATGGTCCCATATTCTATTAGCCATTATTCGTGGAGTTGTACATTCGTTTCCTGATCTCTTTCTTCATCCGAATTAAGTTTCGGCACTTTCATAAACCAGATGCTCAACCCACTACAAAAATACAACGCCGCACCTACAAAGAATGGAAGAGCAATGGCTGCGCCACCTTTTTTAATCCCCAGACTAAATACGAGACCAATCAATGGTGTCCCAACCAAAGTTCCGAGGCTAGAAAAGATACTAATCATAGTATAGAGCAGCGCAGTCTGGTTCTTCGACACCAGACTGGTCAGGAATGAGCGCATTGCAGCACCAAAACCTTGACCAAACGTGAAGACCACTACCGCAACGAAAATGCCGTTTGCTCGTTCCGAAACACCCAAGATGACTGGTCCAGCAATGAGGAAAACTACCGATCCCTTGGCGAGGAGAAGATTGGCCCGTTCGGCATCGCCATAGTGCTTGTCAAGGTACCAATGCACCAGAGGAAGCACGGTGCAGAGTAATGCTATGTTAATGGCGGCGGAGAAGGAGAGTAGCCATACACCATCTGAATAGCGCCACTGAAAGCGGATAGTCATGTACTGCAGTAAGAATTCGCTAATCGAACGCGCGAATGTGTTGATAAGCAGCGAAAACATGCCAAATAGAATCATTGGTCGACTGATGAGTGGGTAGACATCTTGACGAACATGAGCGAGGGCGTCGTCCAGCTTTTTACGAAGCAAAGATTTCCTGCTCGGCGTATCGACAGAGTCTGTGACGTCTGACGGTTCAGAGGGTGCATTGTCTCGACTAACTTTCGGTTTGGTTTCAGGAATGAATAGCGGAAACAGGAAAGACAGAAGTCGCAGAGCGACCGAAATGCCATACGAAACTTGAGCGCCGATGGTATCCATCAAGATTGCACCGGTAGGCGGAGAGATAAGCTCCGTTATCATCAGTACGATCGTCAAGAGGAAGAAGACGCGAGTCCTGTGAAAGTTGTCAGCTTCGTTAGTATGTTCAATCAAATTCCGAAATTACATACCGAAGATGACTAGGACAGACATCTGCAACAACGGCCGTGATTACAGCCGCAAACACCGGGCCACCACCGCCGATGAGGAGGAAAACTGGAAAGAAAAAGATTAAGGTAACAGGCATAATTCTCCACAGGCAGAAGACTAGAAAGCCCCAAGTCTCGGCAAATAGCGCTCCGAAGCAGCACAAAAGCATGACCAATCGACGGCCACGATAGTCTGCCATGATGCCGTATGGAATAGCGAGAAGCATGCCTGTATAGCTGCTGTTAGTGGAAATGCACACGTGCCATCTGGATGGGAGGTCATATACCAGGTAAACTCTCCACTGAGCCAAGGAGACCTCTCATATTAGCAAGCTCAGATTGTATAACGTCCAGTTTGCACAGGGATTCGTCTATATCTCCATTTGGTGCAATGACACTCGGGTCGACTTTTTGGTAGTAATCTCGACATACTCCGAGCTCGATCAAGCGTAAGAACGGTGCAACGCGCATGAAGCTAGGGAAGTCGAGAATGAAGATGAATAGGGCGCATGCGTAGATCACTTTCCATCTCGACCAATGGTTCCGAAATCTGTTGGTGAACTCTGAGTTGCGGCTCGATTTTGGGCTTGGACTGTGGCCATTGAGCGTCTCTGTAGCATTCTCCTCAAGTTGATGGTCGTAGTCCGACAGCAGAGGCGCGTCTGCAGAAGTCATGGCTGCGGCATTGTTGAAAAAAATGGGAATTGAAAAGGCAGCAACGAAAGTTATATGAAGATGAGATCGAAGTCGCGCATTATAACTTCTGGATACGGGAATGCCGCCTCCTACTCTATTATTGGACAAGGCGCACTTCTCGCGGTAAATTTCCCGTTTAGGGCAAAGTCGCGCTGGCAACGTCAGCTTCCGTTCAACCCAATCGCGGGACTTCCCATCGACATTCCGAAATTGCATGACCTGTGGATGATCCCATCCTCAACCCAATTAAGTATTATTTACGGATTGGCCAGAGATCTTGTTCGGGGTCCAGTCTAATAAAGCCACCTCTGCCCATTGCTCGAAAGGCTTAGGGTACCGAAGCAGTTACGTTGTACCGAAAGCCGTTGTTCCCAAATATCTACTACATACACGTCACAACACGCATTGCGCGACAACGGACAGCTTTTGAAGCTGATACCTCTCATGGGTGCAGAAGTAAAGTCTGAAAACTAACAGACAAACAACACACGTACCAGTTGAGCTCTGAGAAGGACGTGGACTCGTCGACAAGCGAGTTCTGACATTCCAAATGCTCACCTACGACCCTGAGACCTCAATCTCACCATCCAGCACGTTTTCTCCTTCAGCGAATAGCCGTTGCTTTGTCCACCGTCGACCAGCATATGTTTCCGGAACAATCCTTCCAAAGTTTCGCCTCTAGGCATCTCTTCTCAGTCACTGGCGGATTAATCCAGGCCTTAGTTTCTTCCGATATTGTAGTTATGGTTCGCCTGCGATTGTGCCTCAAAACCTTGAGTCTATGAGCTCATTCTCAAAGATGGGATGATCGAATTGAGACGTTTGAGATGGGTTTGTGAATACCAAAACAATCAGCCGCAATCGTCCAAGGCCGATCAAAGTAAGCGTGGAGATAGGATGCGTATCAGAGGGTATGAGAGAGTGCTCCAAGAGATCAATGGCAGTAAGGCGTCTGTTGCTAATCGAAATATATAACCATACTTGTGGTATCAACCCTGTGCATCCTCGTAATCCTCGAATATCATGTCCCATAGGAATATTGACCCAAGATCTCTCCCATTCCACATTATAGGTTTAAAGCTTCCCCGAAATGCCTCGAAAGTTCCTTTAGACGTCCCTCCTACACGCGATTAGCCAAGCTCATAGGCACAAGGAGACGAAACATACCAAGTCAGTCCATCCCTCTCCCTAAGCGGAGTATCGGCCACATGACTGTCAGCAAACGGATCATCGTCATCAGCATCTTCCGGCTCGCTCTCCTCCTTGAGCGCGGGCTTCTTGAACGCGGACGACGGCATGGGGATACTGGTCGGCCTGGGCGGCTTCGGGGGTGTGGCGACGGCCTCGTTGAGGCTCAAGCCGGCGAACGCCTCCTCGGTATCCGGCGCGCCGGAGACGCGGCGCTGGAAGGCGGCCCTGCCGATCTGGTACTCCGGGTCGCTGTCGCTGTCGTCGTCGATGCTCTTGTCCATGATCTCGTACGCCATCAGCGCCTTCACTAGCTCGTCGTTCGCCGCCAGCAGCCCGCCGATATACTGCTCACTTTCCACCAGCTGGATGTAGCGCAGGATTTGCCGGCGCAGTTTCTTGCAGATGTCGAAGCGGTTTTTGCACTCGGGATTGTCGGAGACTCGTTGGTTCTCGCGGTTGATAAGCTTGAGAGCGTTGATGAGATTCGTGCTGGCGACATTTGCGGACGCAATTGTCTCGAGCAGTTGGCCTTTCTCCTTCTCGAGACTGAATGGTTTTGATTTATCTCGCTTGTCTTTCGAGGACCTAAAAAAGGAAGACGATGATGATCCAGTCGACTGCAATTGGATCGGAGGACGTTGTGGTTGCCAACCAGCAGAAGGTGCAGTGGATGAACCCGACCTTGAAGATCTCGTTGGAGATGCAACAGCTGATCCCGGAGGGGAACCATCGTGCTCAGCTTCTTCTTCGGTCTCTCTGATTACCTTAGATTGAGAAGGTTGAGGTCGTTTAGTTTGCGGGAGCTGTTTGTATAGCGTAGCAATCTGCTGAAGACCTTGGGTGTTCTTGTACGCTGCAGCCCATTGTCTGTACAAAGCATTGCATTTAGCACGGACATCAGGATCAACCATGTCATCACGAGGTAGAAGCCTTAGACGTTCCAGAAGCGGTTCGTCAGCGAATGTTCGCTGAAATCGTGTACCGGCATTTTGTATCAAGCCATCCAAGATTGTCAAGGCGCGAAGCTGTCTATGCATGTTGCCATACTTCCTGTTTCATGAATTAGTCACAACTGGATCATATTTGAAATGGCAGGGTGCATTACAGCTTCTTTCTGATCGCACGTGCTGCTTCTGTCGGGCCCGTGTCCTGGATACGGATTACCTCGACAAGGTCAGGAATACCGCTCATGTCATTTTCGTCATATTCCTCGCTTGTTAACTGGTCGATTTGAACCGTGACAGCCGTGTACGGCTTTTTCTATAGTATCGATACTTTAGTGTCCTGTGTAGTAGCAAAAGACTATGAAATTTGAAGAGTTGTGCAGGCCTTTTGAAAAGTTCGGCCAAAGTTCGAAGTGGAGATGAAAATTTAATATTTCAAGTAGGAAGAGCTTGCTTACAGAGGAACTACTGAACATGGTGACCCAAGGGAATTATCTGGTCGGCGGTTCTGTTTCTCTTCGGCCACAGAAATTCCGAAATCTCCGACCGGCCTGTCCTAGTAAGAAAATCGTCGACGTTCGTTTCTCCTGAAGTGAGAATTAGTACGTCTGTCACTGCATTTTGTTCCTGGGAAGGCTTTGTTGGTGAACTGGCATGCGAAGGCTGACGCACATCGGCTCTCTCGAAGTGGAGCGATAGCTGCTCAGAACACTGGCATCTGGAAATTATACAAAGAAATCGGGCACTTACAGAAGACTTCGACGATTTAAAGACGTAACTATGCAATAGGAGCTACTGCAATCTTCTAAAGACGTTTGGAGGACACGGATTCACGGGTGTTTCTGGCGGGGAGCTGATGCGTAGGTCGTGATGTTCGCTGAGAGTAGAGGCTCGCGTCCGGGGCGTAGATTTTGTCAAAACACTAAAGTTGGAAAAGCAGAAACGCGTTCCCTTGCTACAGTGAATTTTGATTTGATGAAACAAAGATGAGGACAGCGAAGAAGATGAAGAGCAGGCAATATCAAAGAGTAGGCACGAGGTCTCTCCATATGCGTCGAAAACGTTCCAAACTTGGCTTTGAGCTGGGGTCCGTGCCCCGACGCCTCCGACGCTAGTCACGCTACTACCTGAACTACCATCACGATCCGAACCACATATTCGGCTCTCATTGTCCTCATCGCTGTCGGCTTGCCTCTATTCACCTATTTTCGCATCAGTATAATCTAACCCGTAATACAAGAGTCTTCTTTACGCCTGGGTTGAGAATCCTGTGCCGTGGTCTTCTCTACCGTCTGCCGTTCTCCATTTTACAGGGTTGTAGTACCGCAACAGTCGAGCCCTCGACATTCTTCATTAGTGATCACCACTTCATAGAATGACAGAACATATTCCGATTGGTGGCATGAGACTGGGAGATTGAATAGCCTGCAATCTGAGACAAGTGAACTCAGCCAAATCGAAAGAAGGTCATTCGAGAGCTGCGAGTGATGAAAGACGCGGAGTTCGACAATTTCTGACCATGATTTAGACTCATTTCTTCAACTTCAGCTTCTCCAATGACCACTCAGGGTTTTACTCCAATCAATCTATCTAACAAAGCTGTTTTTATCGAAAGCTCAAGCAAGCGGAACATCAATGATGACACTGTTTCTCTCGTTGCCCAAACCGAAACTCCGAGCCGCCGCGCCACAAGACGAAATTCACTGGTAGCCCAATATTTGAGCGTTTGCCAAGCTGAAGCTGAATATCCGAGATTTGGTGCCACAGACCCTTCCGCAGAAGACATAGATGGAAGAACGACTGTTCCGTCCGGCACAGTATCCAAGGTCAAGCGAAAGAATGCTGGATCTAAGCGAAACATGAAGTCAACCAAGTCCCAGGATCGAAGAGGGCTTTCGAAAGTCACTCGAGTTACAAAGACAACGTCAGCACGCACCAGTAAACGAAATGAAAGCAGTAATTCGTATGGCAGCAAAGAATTCACGCCAGCTCTCCTTGGCCAGCCATCCTCAATACTTTGCAACTCCTCTTCCACTTTACAGACTTTTGAACCTTTCGGGTACGATATCTCGAGCATATCGCAAGATGGCAACGTTGAGACTTCAAACGTGAATGATACTGTTCAGATTGATATTGAAAGATCCAAGCAATCCCGTGACTTGGCTGACGGCTTTGATGAGATTGCAGATGAGGATCTCATGGCAGTCTTCGCCGATTCTTTACCTCTCGCTCCGAATCAAGATCTTTCATCCGACACTCAATCTGTTACTGTGAAGCACGACCTGCCATGTTCTTCCTTTCATCGGGAAGATTCGGAAGGACTTCCGCCTTGGGATGTTCCGTCTACTACTAGTAATGAGTTATCCGTCTTCCCGGATCAGTTGAGCGCAAATGCAGAGCTTGATAAGATAGGTGTGACGAATCGGAGGAGTCAATCATTTACAGCTACATCCGCACAGCCGAAGGGGGCACATATCAATGCAAATGACTGTTCTCGCCAGGTTATGCACGCACCTATTGTTCGTCCGCCGTTTCCAGGACCTATCTGTGAGCGATCTCGGCTAATCGGAATATCTTGCTCCACGTACCTGCGCACCTGTTTCAGAGTCGGTGAAGCCCTCAATGAAGGCTCTTTGGCTGTTCGAAGCAATAAAGATGTTGTGATAGAGCTTTACGCTAAAGTTGACTCTTCGTGGAGAGAACCATCCGGGCTGAAGCAGCATTTTGTCTTGTCTGACTTGTTCCACGACCGGCCACCAAAGCTCAACGCAGTCTACGAGTTGTGTAAAGCAAACGAGCTTTGGAATTATGAGAGTGCACAATTCCTAGGACCGAGTGGCAAAAGGCGAATGTGCAGATGCATGGTAAAAATGAAACGTGAGAACAATATGTGGAAAATGATTATTCTGAGCATATGGGAGGCCACATGGGACGACGTTGAATACGTTTGTGGAATCATCTCTGCCTGGTGAGATTGGGTTCTGATGAGAATCGATGCCCTTTCGTCATTGCCGTCAAGCTGACTTCGCATTAGAGCACCTCTGGCTCGTCTCGTAGAGATGCTCATAGTAAAGATAGTGGACAAGAAGTATTTCTTTTGGCGGTGGAGTTACATGACTGCAGCACGAATGGCAGGCGCAGGTGGCTATCTTTGCCTGATATACTCTCATATACAGCGGTTCGATTAGATTGAACTGCTCGGCGTGCCGTCCGAAGGATTGCTCCGTTGCTTAAGTGATAGATGACACTGGAAGTACGATACCAAGTTCAATGCAATCAGTCAGAAATTCAAGGGCCACACTAAAATGAGAAGCGATTCTTCCTTCAGCCGGTTAGCCGGCGCCAAACGGGTGACTAGCAAAGCAGCGTCCCGCATGATCTGCTCCACTTTCGAGCTTTGCCTTCACTACCGCTGCACATCTGCACACTTAGGCCGTAAATGTTTAGCTGTATTCCTTCTCTTCTCAGCAAATGTACCCTGTTCGATATCAGATACAAGAAATGAAGCCGCAGCCTTCTCCAACGGCTCGATAAGATGGCCGCCTACTGAAACCCTACCGAAAGCGAACCATGGAACGCGAGACCGCGACCAGCGCGAATATAAGCGCTGGTCGAGCTCGCTCGGCCATTGAGGCCTTGATCAAGGACAAATTTGCATCAGACAACGAGCCACAGAATCAAGATCAAACAACAGCAGCTGTAATGGCTCGAAGCCGTAGCAGTGGTGGGTCGTCGCGCGTCTACGCTGTCCGAACCCCGTCCAAATCACCCTCCAAATCTCGCTCCTTCTCCGATTCGACACCAAAGCTTTCCCCATCACCAAGGATCAAAGAGAGTCCTCGTACCTCCAAAGATGATCACAATATCGCTTCCACACCGAAACCACCGAAACGGCTGGATCTTGCCGGTGGTTTGCATCTGCAAATGCCAACCAAAGACAGCGAAGGCTTTCAGACTCCACCGTTTGCGAGCAGAGTGCCTTTATCGCCACAATTAGACAAGAATAATTCATTTGGATCCCCAGCAAAAGTATTACCTCGCCATTCCAGAGGCCTTGACTTTGCCCGCGCGGCGACAAATCTTCACCATTCGACACTTGCCGAGCAGTCCTCGCCGGACTCTTCGCCTACAATCACACAAAAGGGTGTTATGATACCCCGCCGGAAGATGTCTGTTAGCTCAATGGCGGTAGATCCTCCAATACTGCAACAATGGTCATCGAATAACTCTGAGAAAGGAGGAATTGCTAGCTCTCTCGGGAGCATCAACATGTTGGGATCGGAGTCCTCTAGCAGCAACTCCGAGGACTGCGATCCAATGGATCCTGATGAAGTTGAAGATGGTCTGCTCACTACTCCACAAGTGCAGAAACAGAACAATCTCACAGCTGCAACACCGTTTTCTAGTCTTCCAGGACCTAACATGCCCTACATCGGCGCTTGGCCAAACGTTTTGTCTCCCGGCGGTTCAAGCTTCACAAATTATCATCGTGCACGTCTACGCAGTGGAAGAAGCAGGAAAAGCTCAAGCAGCGCTAGCGGACATAGTTCGTTAGCCAGCCCAATTCCAGCATCACCTCCGCCTGGTAGAGTTGTAGATGGGTACTTCTCCAAGGATGTGCCGATGCGTAAACCGAGCTCAAGGAGAGAAAGTATTTCTCTCGGAACCAGCGATCTTCACATATCTTCGGGTAATGACAGTGGAGATGAAGCAGTGCTACCGATGACACCCGGTGTGGTTCGTCGTCCCGTTACAAGACGTGGAAATCTCCTGGTTCGTTCTATGATGACTCCCACACGTTCAAGCTCAGTTGCTGATGATTCTCAGCCAAAAACGCGCGCGTTTGGTCGCATTCGAGCAGAGTTGCTAGAAGAGAGCATGCCTGTCGACGCTGAGATCAAAAAGGAAGCCGAGGTCATTCGGCAGGTCCGTGAAAGTGATATCGACATTGACCGACGCCAATCATCTACCGCACAGTCATCACCAACATTACAACCTGTCGTTGAATCGCTAGAAGGGATACCCGAAGACACTCCCAGCAGCGGGGAAACTTCGGGTTTGGGGTCAAACACCAAAGGTCTGTTTGGACTTTTTGGACGCAATCCATCAATTAGTGCATCGAGGGATTTCTGGAACAATTTCAACGCCGATACTCGCACACCTCCGCCACCATTTCCACGCGGTAGCTCTTCAACGGTTAGCGACGATATCAACATGGACTCACCGACCGTTTCGACCCCTTCCACCACGGTTTTCCCGTTGTCTCTAGCCCCATCCAACTCAGATGCACCTTCAGAGAATTCTTCCGCGGCCACTCCAACTGTCGCACAGACTGCAGCGCCTCCGCCCTCTGCCGCGGACGGTTTACGTAAGCAGAACAAGCGGAGGAGAGACGACGACCTTAACTCGTTCAGTATTAAGCGACGTGCCGTGAGTCCTGGAGTCAGCGTGCAGAACAGTCCTATACTGTCGCAAAGTCCAGGCCAAAGAGGCGACCTGTGGGGCCAACCGACACCGAAGCCAAATCGGGAAGGAAGCAATGGCACGAATGGACAAAGCAATGGTGATAGGAGTAACAGCAATGGAAGTCTCCCGGGTTCAACAACACCGTCACTAGGACCAAAGCGAATTGGAATGCAGGGTATGAATGATATGCAAGGAATGACTGAGAAGATGTGCATTGAATGAAGCCGACCTCTTATTACACTGCATCGCACTGCGTTCAGAGCAAGGCGTTCAGGATTTTGTCAATTCTTACCAAACACTGGCTAGTGGATCTCATCAATGAGATAGTTATGTATATATGTCATCAATGAACCACACCAACATCAATATTAATGCCCCACTATATCGTTCTTGCACGTTTGCTTCGCTGATGTCTTTGAGACTTCTTCTGCCTCAAGGCTAAGGCATCAACATTTCGAAACTACAACTCCAACTGCTCTCAAGCAACCGGAACCAGACATAGCAATATTGGGGACCAGACATCACATCCTCACTGGCTTAGAGTGAGCACAGAAGGTCCAAGATGTTGAAGAATACAGACGTGTTATCGTCTTTTATACAGAGCGCACCACCTGGAGAAGTACGGCTCGCACAGATCTTACAAAGTAAATATGCTAAGAGATTAACAGCTTTCCAATGTGACGACTTGTACGATTTGCTCTCTCTTCCCTCTGTTGAGCTTTAGTTTACCTGTGAAATCAGCTATCAAGGCCATTACTGGTCAGGATCCGACGTCCAATCTGGGACATGCATACAAGAAGTACAATGAGGAGCAATTTACCACTGTGAAGCTGCCTGGTGGAAGTCAACAGGTACAAGAATGATGCAAAAGATACGCAATATGCAGAAGTTTAACTCCAAAACAAGGTCATTGTGAGCTCCTTCAACGAGCTGGAGGAAGCCCGCTACTACGACCCTGAGAGTCAGAGCTCCTTCGCATTCGATCATGGCACACAGGTATGATATACCGGCTTTCCGATGTTTCAGAAACTAAACAGAGCGTAGAAAGCTTCGTCGGTCCAATCTCACGTACCAGAGTCGATACACTCCGATCTAATGTATGACTGCCTACTCTGCGCAGTGTCTCCAAAGCTGACAAGCCCAGAAAATCCTTACTCAGGTCTCTCCGGACACACGTAGATGAGCACTACCCGTCGGCATCTATAGGTGTGTACGCCACAGAAAACGACTCGCAAATCGCGATTGTCATAGTAGCCAACAAATACAGCCCGAGCAATTACTGGTAGCCGAGCTTCTCTTTGCTGCTACCTTTACGTTCACTGACATTACTCTCAGGAACGGCCGCTGGCGCTCTCTTTACCAGTACAGCCCCTCCATAGGCTCTCTAACAGGCTCCATCAAAGTAGATGTGCACTACTACGAAGACGGCAACGTGCGACTCCTAACGGAGCGTCCCATCTCCTCTTCCCTCTCCTCCGCATCGGCATCCGAGCTCGTGAAACAAATTTCGGGAATCGAGAGAAGATACCAGGAAGAATTGAACAGAGGCTTTCAGAATTTGAGCGAAAATGCATTCAAGAGCTTGAGAAGGCAGCTGCCGGTCACGAGGCAGAAAGTAGAATGGGACAAAATTGCTGCTTACAAAGCTGGGTACGTGAGATGCTGGCATTTTCATTGCAATATAGTAGCGTGGAGTGTTGCTAACGGTTTTTTTTAGACAAGATATTGGTGGAGGCAGGCCGAAATGAACGCCGATGGCAACTAGATCTTCTTACGACTCTATACATATGAGCGGAGGTTTTAGCAATTGATCAAGGCATGCTGATGAATCAAGCGATTGTGAACGATTAGACTCGTATCTGTATGGCAAATCGGTAGCTTGGCTGTCGATGGTGAACGTATTTGAATGTCCATGCGAAATTCCTTCAATCGACTCTCATGACTGACAGTCCTTCCATTTGCGGCGCGGCTAACCAGCACTTGATTGTTAACGGGTATACGGATGCATTCTCGAGAGGAGCTTGAGGAAACACTTTGTAAGTTGCTTTTATACATGTTCGATTCTTATATGTCTGTCTGCGTGCAGCTACCACTAGCTGTTGACAAGCGTGTAAGCGCACCGGGGATATCAACTTCATTCTGTGCTTTCTGATCGATTCCATCCACACATGATCGCACTGATTGTCCACCGCAGATCCATTTCCCTTATCATACGCCCATCATTCTCGCCCAAGTTTTGTCTGCTTTTGGCTTTTGACTCTTGGGCGCCGGATGCCTTCTCATCTCCTCCAGCATGCTCTCGAGTCCATTCCATTTCTCATTGTCCATATTACCTGTGGGATGAAGGCCCGTCAGCCAAAGCTGTACGTTCCAAAGAAAGAAAACGACAGGAGAAGCAAAAGAATGTCCGCTTCGCTGCCAGAACGAAAGAAAGGATACATAAGACATTATTAGAAGACCCCAAGCCAGCACATCGCGCAGTCACAAAAGAGAAGAGGAGTGACAGGGCAATCAATAGTAAAACGCACTGGAAATGCTCTGCGGTCTCTTGCGCAGCACACTGCCGTTGCTCTTAACCAGCTCACTACCGGCGCGCCCAACCTCACTCGAGACCTTGCCAAGCGCCGACAAACCCGTCGCCGTGCGCGCCGCAAGGATCTTCGACGCGGATGGCCTCTGCAACGGCCTGACAGGCGTCGGCGCAGGAGCCGCCGTCGCCGCCGCCGCCGTTTTCTTAGGCATGGCGTCCGACACGCTCGCACGGCCGCTCTTCTTCTCAGGCTTCGGCGCGGGAGCCACCGCCGCCGCCGCCGATTTCTTCGGCACGGCACGCGGCACGCTCGCACCGCCGCTCTTGTCGCTCTTCGGCGCGCTCGCCGCCGCCGCCATTTTCTTCGGCACGGCGGCCGGCTGGCTCGCAGCACCGCTCTTCTTGTCGGCCTTGGGCGCGCCGCCGCGCAGGTTCGCGAGCGCCGGCACGGCGCGCAGCCGCCCGCGCCTCGTCGGCCGCACCCCCCGCGGCAGCGACACGTCCTCCGGCACGTACAGCGCGGCGGCTGCGCCCGTCGGGTACTTCGACGTCAGCGTCAGCACCAGCGGCGAGGGCGGCGTCGGCGCGATGGCGCGGCGCGGCGCACGGGCCGCGGGCGCTGCGGCGGGTGTCGGAGCTGCGATCTGTGGCTCCGCGATGCGTAGCTCTGCGAGCGGTTGGGCCGCGCCGGTCGACACGTACAGCTTTGCGGGGCTCCGGCGGAGCGCGGCGGCCGGCCTGTGCTCCGGCTCTGGGGTTTTGGGCTGTGGTGCCGTGAACGTTGGCGTTTCCATGATTGGAGAGCTTGGCATGATGAATGTCGGCGAAGGCGATGTTGGCGCTGTGGAGATTGGTGTGGAAGGTGGCGGAGTGCTGCTCTCGGAAGCAGCGCTGCTGTCGGATGTGAGAGAGTCTGGCTCAGATTCGATTGTAGGCGTGCGGCGGTGCACGTGGAATATCGATGGCTGGATCGAATTCATTGAAAGGGTGCGTTCGGAGTCGTGAGTGAAGTTCAGCGGCTCCGGTACAAGCGATGGTGATGGAGAAGGTGAAAATGAACGTGATGGTGTAGACGGTGATACTCCTGAAAATTCTCGGAAGACCTCTTCTTCACTGATCTCTGGAATCTGAGAATAAGATTTGTCACTCTCCTCGCCGACTCTTGGTAATTCAGCTTCGAGAGATGCCGCCTTCATCTCAGCCTGTGGAGGTCGCAATTCCGGTATAGCAGTTGCCGGTCTCGGTAGAACGATTGAAGAAGGAAAGAAATCAGTTGCTGTTTGTGGTATGTTCAAGCAGAAAGACGGTTTCGGCTCCGCCGGAGCTTCAACTGTCTCGACCTGTACTTTCTCGATTTGAGCTTCTGATTCTTCCAGATTCGTTGCCGGTTTCATGTCGTCGTCTGCTTTTATCTCCATAGCTGGCAGAGAGCGATGAAATGGTAGCTCAACTACACTCTTTGCCATGAAGCTCTCCCGCCTACGCCGAAATGTCATGCGATCTAGAAAGCTGACAGAGGACTTTACAGACATGTTGTCCGCAGGTAAATCGTTCGACCGTCTTGTGAACCGCATATTGAAGAGAATATGAGCAGTTTCCGAGCTTTTGTATTCTGCTAGTGGAACGCGAAGGATCTGTAGGACGTTACTCTTGCATTAGTATGTGAGCTATCACGAACGCCGTCGAGAAGCACAAAAAGACTGGATCCCTAGAGCAAGAAAAAGATCAAAGGTGGATTTTTAAACAATTTACCAAACCGAAAAGTAAGGACGAGTGGCCTAGCTAGTCAAATGGAACTATCGATATTTGGCAAGGATGCAGCTACTGAGCATGGAGATATAAGCTCGAGCCCGAGACGGTGTCTCGGCTAGCTTTGGCGCGATTAAACGATACACGAATCCTCCAGCTCCCATCAGTGGAGGCTTTTCTAGAGCAATATTCCGCAGCATATGGCCCCAGTGATGTTTGGTCCAGGATATGGAGAGTGTTCGGAATAGGCACGTCCTCGTACAGCAGGGCAGCTCAAACCAACGTAATGGTATCGTCTGACTAAATCGATATTCGCATGGTGGAGAAATACTCGCTTTGTCTGCAGATCCCCCATGTCAGACGAGACTTGCTCGTATCAGGTATAGTGCATCCACGATAAGGCGGGTAGCGATTGGCTTGAGCCGGCGGAAAATAGCAACGGCGATCTGCATCTGGACCTGTTTCATGCACGACAAGATCGTAGAGACTATTGATTTCGTACTTCCCCTGCCTTTCTCGGACTGCTCAGTATTAGTGGGTGAGCTGGGTAGCTATCGCGTTGGAGAAACACTCGCATGATATTCCGGCTACACTCGACGCGGAAATATGGCTGTAGCATCATGTGGCGAAATTCCAGTGGTTATAGGGTCAGCGCAGCGGCTGATTGACGATCTGCGGCCATTCTGGAAAGTTGCGAGTAACCCCTCACTCACTACACCATGTGACCCCCCTTTCTATCATTTTTCGCCGCTATCCAGGCCAGTGGAAAGTCGAAACACCGAAGCCGTGGCATCTCGGAGAATTCAGTATGGCTCATTGCGCCAATCTGGGATGTAGGATGGAGTGGAAACTTGCTTGCAAGGTAGTCTCCCTTGCTCGCATGCCGCTTTCGTTGTTCCGAAGCCAGTTCCATGTATAGCATTTCGCTACCATAGTAAATGTGGGCCTAAGGTTGCAGTAAGATCTTGGCTTCATATGTAAGTACTACGGAGTAGATTGTAGTGTTTAGGCGAGCCTCAGAGAGGGCCCTGACACTGGAGAACGACATTATAGATGACTTTATGGAGGAAAGTTCGCCGTTGACTAAAGCAGAAGCGTAAGTCACGTGTTGTAGCCTCAGGCCTCGATGGAGTAGCGATGTGCTGAACGTCGAACTCAAGCTCAAACTTTTCAGATGGGAACTACCGATGAGGATCGATGAGGATGGAGAAGTCTTTTCTAGTATTTCAACTTGCCTATGGCTTCGACCAGATTCAAACGTCTCCTATTTCCAGGACTCTGAAAATCGGCGGTTCGGCAGTAGCAATGTTCCGGCACGCCGACATCATACGATAACGCCCGATGATCACTCACGGACTTCCGCAAATTGAGCGACTAATCCAGCCACCAACTCCGTGACAGCTTGCCTTTAACGGCCTAATGACGAAGGCAATATCACGTTGCGCGGTTCATTTTAGAGAATATCGATGTAGAGCAGATAATGTAGACAAAGGCTTCAAACGTGATGCCTCTTGAGTCTTGGGACCACCAAAGCTGTGATACCCAGCGATGCTAGGATCAGCAACGGGTAGAGGAGCCACGAATGGTTCGAGCTCACATTGTGTCGCACTCTCCCGACGGTTTTACATCAATTTCATTGGATTTCTTCAGCGGTTTGGCGCAACACCCTCGTTGATCGACGCTGCCGCGAAACTCTACTCGCGCATTTGTTCAACCTCCACTGAGGCTTCGGCCCCACGATATACCCCGAGTCAAGATATTATCAACCTCAATGTCGTACAAGAAAATGCTGTCTCATTTGCTTCCTTTTGTTTCTCCTCATCTGACTTCTTCAGCATTTTCTCATTGCAGAAAACCGTGAGTGTGAAGTTATGACTTCGCCGCAAGGCCCTCCGCTACAGCATGGACCGGTACAGTATTACTCCTATTGTTCTGTTGACTTCGCTAACATTTCCCTCAGCCTCCTGGCCCTCCTTATGCACCGCAAGTGCAATCTCTTGGGGGCATGCCCGCAGTCATTCCCGACGTACCAATTTCTACAATATTTCTGGTCATGTTCATGGCTGGCGCAGCATCGCATATGGTCATTTTCAAGCTCAACAGAAAGAAAGGCCGCAAATTTTTCTTATCCTTAATGATATTCGGTACGAAGACGCCTCAATGTCGTGCATGGCATGATTCGAACGTGAATTGATGCTCACTGCTCCTTGAATTAGGTTTCTGCATGTGCAGAGTTCTAACAATGGTACTCCGAATCGCTTGGGCAAATCGCCAACATAACGTGAGCCTTGCCATTGCCGCAAATATATTCGTCCAAGCTGGAACTATTTTGTTATACATTCTCAATCTCGCCTTCGCTCTGCGCATCATCCGCGCTCAACATCCCCGATTGGGTTGGCATCGTTCACTATCTATTGCTGCGCGGGTCTTGATCGCATTTGTTGTACTGACTCTTATCGCACTGATCGCATCTGTGATCCAAGAGTCATACACACTAAACGCAAACGCACACCGAATCGACAAAGATATCCAGTTGTATGGCACGACATTCTACGCCTTCGTCGCCTTCTTACCAATTCCTATGCTCATCGTCGGTGTCATCCTTCCACGGCGCATCCGCACCGAGAAGTTCGGCAAAGGTCGCTTCCGCTACAAGATCGCCATCCTCGCAGCAGCAGCGGCGCTGTGTACCATCCGCGCTTGTTACGCGTGCGGCATAGCCTGGCTAGCGCCAATTCCGCTTACGTCACCGATTCACCCATGGCAGCTGTCGAAAGAATCATTCTACACTTTCTACTTTGTGCCGGAGGTCGCAGTGGTAGCGTTGTACGCGGCGGTGCGGGTGGACCTCCGCTTCGCGGTGCCCGCTGGGCAGCGCGGGACGTACATGGCGGCACCAGACAAGGAGCAGTGCGGCGTGTACGGCATGCCGGAAGCAGTGCAGTCCGAGGTGCTCATGGTCTACAGCGAGGAGGAACTCTTCGACGATTCGGCGACGCTGGCCGACACCCTGCGCTACTCGCAAACTTCCCTCATCCTCGACGCCGACAGCGGCAAGTGGGCCCTCAAGAGGCACAGCACCCAGAGCCTGTACTCGAGGGATTCCACCACGGCGAGTTTGCTCGATGGCAGGGATCCGTGGGCGCCGAGTAGGATGAGCGCGAGGGATTCCATTGCTCCAAGCCATCTGAGTGCTAGGGATTCGTTAACGCAGAGCCAGTTAAGTCCGAGGGATTCACGCGTTCCGCCAAGTAGGCTGAGTGGGATGGGTAGCATTGCTGAAAGCTCATGGAGTTATGTATAAAATGCTTGATGAGCTCGAGAGGGAATTCATATCGGCCTTTGGTGAATAGCTTCATGATGTTAACGAAAACTGACAGACTGCTGGAATATTACTGGGTTCAAGACTAGCATGACATTGGAGTCACTTTGTCGAAGATTGCTTTGGGACTTGCAGATTCGTCAATGAATCCAAGCCACACCTTCATGTAACTTATTTGGATTAACATAATGTCTACCTTACTCTATTACAACAATCGCTCCTTCAGATATCCTTAAAGCTTAAAGATTTCTCCAATTTTCGATTGTTGCTTTGTAATTGCAAACCGTTCCAATGCCGATGCGCCTTCATAGCCTTTGGTCTTCAAGAACGGTGGCCAAAATGAGGTCGTTGGCCTTAAGACATGACAGCAACTATACTTGGATTACAGGACCGCTAGGAACTGTATGGGTCTGGTAAGAGCCACTGAATGCCTAAACTATGCTGAAAACAAGGCTAGAATACTTTTGTAAGCATTGAAACCGATTGTGTACACTGGAATGGGATTTGTTGGATGGCTTTGGATCTTGGCTGTAGTGCGACTTCCAGCTCAACGCCACGCCGCGACGTCAGCTCCACTTGCTTCAGCTCAGCCTCGATCATGAGCACACGCCCATTCGATCCGGCGCCCACTTAGGTTTCAGTCAGTCCATTCCTAACCTGAAATTCATTCTACAAATTAATTCACCTCATTTTGGCTTCTCCACCGCAGCAATTGCCTCTCCATCATCCTCAACCTTCTCCACAACCTTCTCCGTCGCTGTTCAACTCCGAAGAGTTTCCACGAGGTTTCCACACCGAAAATCTTCCTGATACGTGAGTTAGGCTGCTCAGCTCTCTCTACGATAAGGCTTGCTAACGTCAATTGCAGTCCTGGGCCTTTTATTCTCTCCATTCACGACATCCGCCTTGACGTCAACACCTCAACCACCGTTTCCGAAGTGGACATCCGACGACACTCGTACGGAGGCCGAAGAAAAAGCATCATGACTGGATCCACAACTAGCGCCACCAGCGTCGTAAAACCCGCTCCGGGTACTCATAAACAGGGTTGCATTGCCTGCCCGGACGGTGATGGTGGGTGGTGTGAGTGCTGTATCATCCCTTGCACCGTGATGTAACGGAATACATGTTATTGCACAAGATACCAACGTGAACAGATGAGATAGACAATAGGCGTTGGTGGTGCGATAAATTGCTGCTTAGTCATAGATGATGTTGCAGTGACAGGTTCAGAAAGAAGGGTATGCGTGTTATGGCTTGCTTGGGAACTTAGTAGACAACGTCTAGTCAAGCTTCACCGGATACTGCGTCGTCTCAATCTTCTCCGGATACACTAAACCACCCTGTTTCCTCACTTCGTCCATGATCTCCATGATTGTGATAGTCTCCTCCCAATTTTCATATTTTGCCTCCAATCTTCCCTCAACCAGAGCCGTAGCCGCCTCATCCGCTTCCCAAAACATGCCATGACCCTCTCCTTCGGCGTTCTGAGCCTTGCCAAACCCATTGTACCAACCACTGCCCTTTCCAGGGCCCGGGAACGGCGCCCAACCCTTCTCCTCGACGGTGCCGTCCCTCAACACCAGCCTCGTCTTGGTCGGGCGATACGCCGGCGGGAAGATCTGCAGCTCGCCCTTGTCGCCCTGCACGCGCACGCACGGCGCCGCACCCTTCTCTCCAGCCGGCGCCGGACTGAGCCTTATCGACGTCGTCGCCACACCATGCGCGTCTCCGCCATCGCCCGCGCCGCCCGGAAACGTCACGACCATGGTCGCCATCTCATCGGCCTGGCGCGTGGGCGCATAGAGCCGCAGCGCGCTCACGACGCTCGGCCTCTTCCGCGCCGCAGGATCCTGCGTGGTGTACAGGGTCTGGAACAGCCAGGTGAGGGCGTAGACGCCGGCGTCGAGCAGCGCGCCGCCCGCGAGGTCCGGATTCACCATGCGGTGCGAGCCGTCCGCGTACGTGGCCTCCGGGTCCGTCGCCATGCTGTTGTCTGCCAGCACGCGGTGCACCGCGCCCAGTGTGCCGCTTGTGACCTGCGCGCGCACCCATGCTGATAAAGGGAAGTAGCGCGTCCACACCGCTTCCATGAAGAAGAGCTTCTTTTCTTTGGCTTTGGCGACGAGTGCCTTGGCTTGCGCGGCGTTGGTCGTCAGCGCTTTTTCGCACAGCACCGGCTTGCCCGCTTCCAGGCAGAGCATCGCGTTCTGGTAGTGGTGGCTGTGCGGAGTCGCGATGTACACAATGTCGATGTTTGGATCTTTCACGAGCTCTTCATAGCTACCGTACGCCTTAGCATCGGCGGGCGCTCCGACTTCCTTTAGGAACTCTTGGGCACGCTTTTGGGAGCTGGAAGATGCTGCTGCGGCCACGACGTGTTTGATGTGAGTCACTCCTCGAGTCTTCGGGTCGACCGTCAGGTCTTTAGTGAATGTCACGGCAATTCCTCCTGTTGCAAGGATTCCCCAGCGGATATTCTTGGGAGATGCCATTTTGTGTAAGTGGTGAATTAGTCGAGTTATCGTATGTGCTTCCTAGCTCTTGAATGAAGATCTGAAGGGAAAAGAATGCTGGCTTCGAGTCGGGTTCAGCAATTCGCGGGGCTTTAGATATTAAATAAGTCCTTTGCTAGTCTCAACCTGAATGATCTCATAATGGCAAAAGAATTTAATCAGGATGGACTACTTCTTCTGTACGGCCCCGCTCGCAGCGGCCCATTGCTCGTTCCGTCATTTCTCCGACTGCCAACTATCGTCCAACGAGATGCAGTACAAGCGCGAGCAGTCAATACGAGAGAATCTTGGTGTACAACAGGTCTAGATTTCCATAAGCATGACCCATGTATATCTCCATTTCTCCAAAGACACGAGACAGCAGTGGAAAGCTTGGTAAGACGACGGGCTAGCCAGCTAAGTACGATAATATCAAGCCTCCTCCATTGCCAAGCAGCGAAAAGGACTTGGCTCTGGGCAGCGAGCCCCGATATTTGGTTGTCCAAGTTCAAAGGTCCAAATGACAAACGCTCGTGTGCTAATCTTCATTGTAATTCGATCTCTGAGGCCGTAAAGAGCGTAGTTCTGCACATACCGTTCCTCTGGCGACGCGACTCTGTCTGAGGATAATGCAACATCTCGCTCACCACCTCCTTCGTACCCCAGACCGCGGCTACTCCGTATGACATGCCGTTGTGGCTTTCACCCGG
>Ga0335072_10000378_pt1 | contig 91288 bp, 90 predicted proteins | sample Lox_Sample_21_FD_206725 | JGI IMG/M metagenome (GOLD analysis project Ga0335072, IMG submission 206725) | Soil microbial communities from Loxahatchee National Wildlife Refuge, Florida, United States - Lox_Sample_2.1 | ecosystem: Environmental > Terrestrial > Soil > Wetlands | place: USA...
CAATAGTAGATACATGCAAATGTTTGCGCATATCAGGAAAGTGGCCAACGCTAAGGCTTGGGGAGCGCCCTTTTGGCACGCTCCGTCAGGCCCGCCAAGCCTTGCGGACGGGAGGTCTAATGTGCGATGGGAAGAGAACTAGCGGCTCGCCTGCAGCACCCATTCCGACGTCGTTTCGAGGAAATGAAAGCCGTAGCGCTGCCACGGGGCGCCACGCGATTCACAACGCACGGCCTTGGCGCGGCCGGCGAAGCGATCGCCTTCGCCGGACACAAATACGTCCACGACGTCGCCCTGATTGAGCGGCGCCATGCATCCGGCGAGGAATCCGGCAGGGCTCACATTTTCGGTGACCGTGGGTTGTTCGAAGGGTTTGCCCGCTGAATCGATCCCGCGCAGCTTTAGCACCACACGCATCTTCACGCGCACGTGGGCCCGGCGCTCGGGCTGGTTTGTCTGCAATGATTCGGCGATCTTCTTCTTCAGTTCCCGGTAATCGACCGGCTTCTCAAAGAATGCGCTTGCGCCCAGGCCCTCGCAGTGTTGCTGGTATTTGGCCGCCGATTCGCCCGTAATGACGAGGATCGGAATGCGCGACGTATAGCTCAGGGTGTGCAGCGTGTGGCACAACTCGAAGCCCGATAGCCGCGGCATCATCAGGTCCAGCAGAATGGCCGCGGGCTTGTGTTCCAGCGCCAGCCCGAGGGCTTCTTCGGGATCTTCCGTCTCGAGGATTTCGTAGCTGTCGTTCAAACGCATTTTGTGGAGATTTCGCATGTCCGCATCGTCGTCCACAATCAATATCTTGGCCATTGTCGAATCCTCGATTCCTCGATTCGTCTCTCGTCTGCAGCCTACTGCTTCCCGATGTCAGGCGACCGGCGCCGCCATCGAAACGTCCAGAGCTTCCCGAATCTTCCGCGCCAAGCCCTCGCGCGTGAACGGCTTCTGCAAGAATAGGCTCCCCGGCTCGAGAATTTCCTTTTCGCCCACGCGCTGCCCGGTATATCCGGACATGAAAACGACCTTCAGGTCGGTCCGCTTCTGCTTGAGCTGGTCCGCCAGAATCCGTCCGCTGATTCCGGGCATCACCACGTCCGTGAGGAGCACGTGAATCTCGTCGGTTGTCTGCTCGCTCAAACGCAACGCCTGGTTGCCGTCGCACGCCTCGAGCACGCGGTATCCGTAAAGCTCGAGCAGGTGGCGCGTTAACGCGCGTAGCGTGTCTTCGTCTTCCGCAAGCAGGATCGTCTCCGTGCCGCGAAGCTCTTCAGGATGGTCCGGCCCGATCGTTTTCGTCTCGACCACATTCTGTCCGACTCGCGGAAGGTAGATATTGAAAGTCGTGCCCTTGCCTCGCGTGCTCACCACGTCGATATATCCGCCGCTTTGCTTTACGACGCCGTATACCAGCGACAGACCGAGACCCGTTCCCTTGCCCTTTTCCTTGGTCGTGAAAAACGGCTCGAAAATCCTCTGCTGTGTTGCCGTGTCCATTCCGATCCCGTTGTCGCTGACGGTGAGGAGAATGTACGAGCCCGGCAACACGGGATAGGCGTAGCGCCGGGCAAATTTGTCGTCGATTTCAAAGTTCGCGGTTTCGATCACCAGCCTGCCGCCCTCGGGCATCGCGTCTCGCGCGTTCACCACGAGATTCATAATCACTTGCTCAATCTGTCCCTGATCCGCGCGGATTTTACCGAGAGCCGGATCGAGACTTGTGAGCAGCTCGATATCTTCGCCGATGAGGCGTCGCAACATCTTCTCTGTATCCGAAACGACGGCGTTCAGGACCAGAACCTTCGGTTCCAGCACCTGCTGCCGGCTGAAGGCCAAGAGTTGCTTGGTCAAGGAAGAAGCGCGGCTGCCCGCCTTGATGATCTGGTCCACCGGGGCACGCATGGAATCCGTTTCCGGTATGCGCTCCTGAAGAATTTCGGCGTAACCGATGATCACGCCCAGAAGATTGTTGAAATCGTGCGCGACCCCGCCCGAAAGACGGCCGATTGCGTCCATTTTCTGCGATTGGCGAAGCTGCTCTTCGAGGCGCCGCCGCTCGCTGATGTCGCGATTGACGATTACCAGATTTTCGACCTCGCCCTTGGCGTTCACCACCGGACTTGCTGTCGACTCGAGGAAAACCCAGCTGCCGTCCTTGTGGCGCATCCTGTATTCGATTCTGCGTCCGACGCCCGTGCGCCGCGCGTCCGCCGCGGCGTCCACCACAATCTGGCGGTCGTCGGGATGCACCTGCTCGAACGAAGAAGTAGCCTCGAGTTCATCGAGGGCGTAACCCAGAATTCGGTGGTAGGAAGGGCTGTTATAGACGCGCTTCCCGTTTGAATCGACCACCGCGATCATGTCGACTACGTTTTCACTGATCAGCTGGAAGAATTCTTCGCGCTCCACCAAGCGGCGCCGCATTCGCGCGATCTGCAGTTGCTGGTACACCACATACAAGTCGAACACGAGCACCAGGCCGACCAGCCCGCGGACTGCGACCACCAGGTCCGCTCGCCCAGCCTCCACCGAATGCGGATGCAGGGCCCCCAGTGCAAAGGAGATTAACCCCGCCGTAAGCAGCAACGTAACGGTAATAGCGGCCCACGAAAGGGACCACTCCCGGCGCTCGATTTGGCGCATGTGAGCGACGTTTGATGCGACTGTCTTGGGCAAAGCGCTCATTGCAGCTCCGGAAGTCACGCCGGGAAGGCCGGACCAGGAATGCCTCAAAGATCCATGGTAGAGGATATCGGGAGCCCCTGAAGTAGTTTCATTGAGGTTGTAGCCGAGTAAGTAAATATACGACACAGCGGCGGGCCGTTCTGAAACTGTTGCCCTTTGGTACAGGTATGAAGTGTTCCGGTTGCGGAGATTGCTTTGCCGGGGCAGAAACATCACGGGCGGAGCGTTTCGGCTCCGCCCGCGGTTTCGATGCTGCACTTACACTTACTTGGTGAAAATGGTGGTCGTGTCGAAGTTGCCCATGCCGCTTTCGACGTGGGTCACGTCCGTCAACGTGCTGCCGTCCGCGCTCAGCGTGTAGGTGTCCTTGATCTTGACGTCGTTGCCCTGAAAGCTGGTCTTCTGGTCAACCACAAGAGCGTCGCCGTTCCACTGAGCCGTCCCAGTCACCTGGCTGCCGCCCATGCCGGCCCATGTCGCGGACGTGCCGTCCGTGGTAAGTGCCTCGGTATAGGCCATATCACCCATCATGCCGCCCTTTTGATCAACGGCGATCTTAACGGAAGGGCCGTCTTGCGTGATCGTGTCCACTTGGCTGGCGGGCGCCTGCAATTGCCCGAAGTTGCTCTTCGCGGCATCGAGTTTCCACGTTCCGCTCAGGTTCGGCTGCGATCCGCCGGTGTGAATCATGGCAGAGGCTCCTGGCGTGGAGGCCATTCCGCCCGCGCCGGGCGTGGCTGCGGCCTCCGCGGAACCGCCTTTGTCATAGACAAGCTTGCGGTCGCCATTCATTGACGCCGAGGAGATGTGGGAGGTCATGGTGAGCGTCGATCCGTCGGCTGAGAATGTCAGCTTGTCGGTCAGATTCGATCCCTGGAAGGGAACCGTCTCCGTGACGACCACCGAATCTCCATCCCAGCCGCACTGAATCTTGCTGAGCTTGAGACCCGGCATGAGTTGCGCCTTAGGATCATCAGGAGCAAACGTGACCTCCTTGCCGTCGAGTGTGCACTCCCGCGTGTAGCTCTGGGTGCCGCGCGCGCTGACGCTGGTGACGTGCTGCTGAAAATCCGAACCGTTGATCTGAATCGTGTCCGTCTCGCTCTGCGGCGGCGGGAACTGTCCGAAGCTGCTCTTCGCGTTGTCGAGCGTCCAAGTGCCATTCATGCTGGCGCCGTTTTGGGCCAGGGCGGGCATCGCGAGTGCTGCCGCGCCACACAAAATCACGAGAAACCTTCGATCCATGGACCACCTCCTCCGTTCCTATACGCGCGTCGGGTGCCGGGAGTTTCAACCAGAGTGTCGAGCGGCGGGGATTATACACCCGCGCGGCTTTGCGCGCTCCTCGCGAAGGGGACGCTCAGGAATTGAGGTGCTGGCGGAGGATTCCGAGCATGCGGCGGAGAGGTTCGGCGGCGCCCCAGAGCAGTTGATCGCCCACCGTGAATGCGCCGAGGAAATCGGGGCCGAGGTTCAACTTGTGCAGCCGTCCGATGGGGACACTCAGCGTTCCCGAAACGGCCGTCGGAGTCAGGCAGCGCAGGGTCGATTCCTTCGTATTGGGGATCACGCGCACCCATGCGTTGGCCTCGGAGAGCATTCCTTCGATGTCTGCGAGCGGCACGTCTTTTTTGAGCTTAATGCACAGGCCCTGGCTGTGGCAGCGCATCGTGCCGACGCGGACGCAGATGCCGTCGACGGGCACGGGCGGATCGAGCGCCAGAATCTTGTTGGTTTCGGCGATGCCTTTCCATTCTTCGCGCGTCTGGCCGCCGGGCATGTCTTCGGCGATCCAGGGAAGCAGGCTGCCCGCGAGCGGCGCGCCGGACTCTTTCGTTGGCAGGCTGGAACTGCGCTGCGCTTCGATCACCATGCGATCCACTTCGAGCGCACTCTCGGAGGGATGAGCGCGCGTGGGATCGGTGAGGCCCTCCATCTGCTTCACAAGTTCGAGCATGGTCGCGGCTCCGGCGCCGGAGGCCGCCTGGTAAGTCATGGTCGTCATCCACTCGATGAGCTCGGCCTTGAAAAGTCCGCCTACAGCCATCAGCATCAAGCTCACGGTGCAGTTCCCGCCGGGGAAGGTGCGAATGCCGCGACGCAGCCCATCCTGAATCACGTCCGCGTTCACCGGATCGAGAATGATGATCGCGTCGTCGGCCATGCGCAGAGCGGAGGCTGCGTCGATCCAGTAGCCCTTCCAGCCGTCTCTGCGCAGCGGTGCGTAGACTTGCTTGGTGTAGTCGCCACCCTGGCAGCTGATCACGATGTCGCAGGCCGCGAGCTCACGCAGGCTGCTGGCGTTCTTCAGCGGTTCGCCGTTGGCCTCTCGAGGGCCGGCGCCGCCCGCATTCGATGTCGAGAAAAAGACCGGCTCGATGCCGTTGAAGTCGTGCTCCTCCCGCATCCTCTGCAGGAGCACGCTGCCGACCATCCCTCGCCACCCGACAATCCCGACACGCAACACGTTTCTCTCCTTGGTATCCGCTCGCCGAATTGCAACCAGGATATTTCAGGCTGGCATATCGCGCCCGAAATTTCAAATTCATGTTCGCCCGGAACGCCGCAGCACACAAGACCTAATAGCTGTGCGATACGCCGGCACCTGTTGCGGAGTCCAATGCATAGCGCCATCGTTCCGACGAGGTTCGAAACCCAGAATGACGAAAGCCAAGGAACACGAGAAGTCGATTCCGGAAATTCCTGTGGACGCGCCGATTTCGACCGCGAAAGAGCAGAAGCGAGTCGAGGAGCGCGTCGCCATCGGCCCGCACATCGTTTATGAAGCGATCCGGCGCGAGGGCGAAGAGGAATTGCGCCGTCCGGCAGCGGCCTTGGCGTGGTCCGGCCTTGCGGCGGGGCTCTCGATGGGATTTTCGTTTGTCGCCGAGGCTCTTCTGCAAGCCTATCTCCCGGATCATCCATGGAGGCCGCTAGTCGCCAAAGCCGGTTACTCCGTTGGATTCCTGATCGTCGTTCTTGGCCGGCAGCAGCTCTTCACCGAAAGCACGCTCACAGCGGTTTTGCCGCTCCTTCTGCGGAAGGATATGGGCTCGCTTATGCGTTTGCTGAGGCTGTGGGGAATCGTCTTGCCTGCAAACCTCGCGGGGACGTTCCTATTCGCCTTTTGCGTGGCGCGCGTCGGTCTCTTCGATGCGCACGTACAAAGATGCCTGGGCGAAATCGGCGGCAGCCATCTGGGCATCCCATTCGGAGTCGTATTCGTGCGTGCGATCTTTGCCGGCTGGCTTATCGCGCTGATGGTGTGGCTGCTGCCCGGCGCGGAGCAGTCGCGCGTCAGCGTGATCGTCATTATCACGTATCTAATCGGGCTGGGCGCCTTCAGCCACGTGATTGCAGGCTCGACGACGGTCTTCTATCTGGTAGCGGCGAAAGCGATCTCGATGGGAACCTATCTGACGACCTTCTTCGTCCCGACGTTGCTGGGGAACATCATCGGCGGCGTGTCGCTGGTCGCCGCGCTGGGCCACGGACAGGTACTCGGCGGCAAAAGCAGCTGATGCGTCAAGCCTGTTGAGATTTTACGGCGGCCGCGGCTAAGGATTCGCCGGCGACTAACCCACTCTGCGCTTCGTTTTCTTCGCGGGAGTCTCCGAGTCGGCCTGCGGGACGGCCTTGGGCACGGCGCGCACCAGAGACTTCCGCTCGGCGGCGGGCCCAGGTTTCGCAGCGAGGCTGTTCTTCAGCGCCTGCATCAGGTCGATCACGGGGGCGCGCGCCGCGTGCGGCGCCGCGGTCACTTCCATGCCCTTGGCTTTCGCGTCGATCAGTTCCTGCAGCGCGGTTTGATAGGTATCGTGATATTTCTCGGGCTGAAAGGGCGCAGCGAGGCTCTTGATGAGCTGCTCGGCCAGCGCGCGCTCCTGTTCCTTCACTTCCACCTTATCCGTGCCCGCCTCGACCGCCGGGCGGATTTCATTCGCGTAGAACATGGTGTGCAGCGTCAGGCCCTTCTCCTGTGGACGGATGATCACCACGTATTCGCGATTATGCATGCTCACTTTGGCGATCGCGGCATACTCGGAATCGCGCATCGCCGCCAAAAGCAGCTGGTAGGCCTTACGGCCCTCTTCTTCCGGCGCGAGATAATAGGAGGCATCGAAATAGATCGGATCGATCTCACCCAGCTTCACGAACTCCAGAATCTCCATGGTCCGCGCGGATTCCGGCTCCACGGCCTCGAGCTCTTCTTCCGTGAACAGCAGATACTGATCCTTTTCGTATTCGTAGCCCTTCTCGATTTCGTTGCGCTCCACCATGCGGTTGCACGTCGGGCAGAAGAGCGGCTGCTTCAGGCGTGTGTGGCACACCTTGTGGAGCTGGTTGAAACTCACGCGCTCAGTGCGCGCGGCGGGCGAGAGGCGCACGGGTATCGAAATCAGGCCGAAGGCCAGGAAGCCTTTCCACGATGATGCGGGCATGAACGAATCTCCTTCGTACCAGGCTCCGCGCAAGGGGTGCCTCGCGCGCCGGTCGATTATACGCAGCAGCCTTTCGGCATGCCATGCTGTCAAGGATGTAGGTGCGCTTTTCGCTACGTCTTCGCCAGGACCTCCGCGAGAGGCCGCCCCCATATTTTTAGAAGAGTTGAGTGGACTTATGGAGCGGCAAGTATAGAATGGCGCGTTGCGAAACGGCGCGTCCCGCCCTTCGCGGCATGCATCAGAAGCTTGGGAGGACATCGGTGATTGTCGGGGTCCCCAAGGAAACTTTTCCGGGCGAGCGGCGCGTGGCGCTGGTGCCGCTGGTGCTGCCCAATCTCGCAAAGGCCGGCCTCCAGGTAGTGATTGAGGCGGGTGCGGGCAAAGAGGCGGGTTATCCGGACGCCCTCTACGCCGAGAAGGGCGCGAAGATTCTTCCCGATCGCGCCTCCGTATTCCAGCAAGCCGACATCATCACACAGGTTCTCTGCTACGGCTCGAACGACCGCAGCGGTAAGGCCGATCTTCCCCTTCTTCGCCGCGATCAGCTGCTCGTGGGGTTCTTGCGCCCGCTGGGATCGAAGGAAATCGTGCAGGAGATCGCAGCCGCGGGCGTGTCGGCCTTCGCGGTTGAATTGATGCCTCGGACCACGCGCGCGCAGAGCATGGACGCGCTCTCGTCGATGGCCACCGTCTGTGGATACAAGGCCGTCCTCATTGGCGCCGACACGCTTCCGAAGTTCCTGCCGATGCTGACGACCGCCGCGGGCACCATTACTCCGGCGCGTGTCCTCGTGATCGGTGCGGGTGTTGCGGGCCTGCAGGCCATCGCCACGGCTCGACGGCTCGGCGCCGTCGTTTCCGGCTACGATCTTCGTCCCGCTGTGAAGGAGCAGGTGCAGAGCTTGGGCGCGCGCTTCGTCGAGTTGCCGCTCGAAACAGGCGACGCACAGGATGCGCGCGGCTACGCGAAAGCCCAGGACGAAGCCTTTTACGCGCGGCAGCGCGAGCTGATGGGCAAGGTGATCGCCGAGAACGACGTCGTGATCACCACGGCGGTGGTGCCCGGCAAGAAAGCGCCCGTGCTCGTCACCGCCCAGATGGTTTACGGAATGGCGCCCGGATCCGTGATCGTCGATCTCGCCGCCGAGCGTGGCGGGAATTGCGAACTCACGCGTTCAGGCGAAACGATCGTGGACCATGGCGTCACCATCATCGGGCGCATCAATCTCGCGAGCACGGTCCCATTTCACGCGAGCCAGCTGTACGCGCGCAACCTCACAGCGTTCTTGCTGCTTCTCGTGAAGGACGGGAAGCTCAATCTGAATCTCCAGGACGAAATCGTCCGCGAAACTTTGTTGACCCGGGGCGGGGAAGTGGCGAATGCGCGCGTGCGGGAGTTTTTTGGCCTGCCGGCGCTGGCGGCCCAATCTTCGTAAGGAGGGATCGTGCCTGCGGACTTCATCTCAAATCTCTACTTGTTCATCCTGGCGGGATTTGTCGGCTTTGAGGTCATCAAGCGCGTTTCGCCCCTGCTGCACACGCCGCTGATGTCGCTCACCAACGCGCTCGACGCGATCGTCGTCGTCGCGGCGATCATCATCGCCGGCCGGCACGAAACCGTGCTTTCGACCACTCTTGGCGCGATCGCAGTGGCTGCCTCGTTCAGCAACATGGTGGGCGGCTTCTTCATCACGGATCGTATGCTCCGCATGTTCAAGACGGGCAGGCCCCAAAAGTGACTTCCCTCGCGACCCAGCAACTGCTCGATTTCGCTTTCATCGCCGCCGTAGCGCTTTTCATTCTGGCGTTGCGGTGGCTCAGTTCGCCTGTCACGGCGCGCCGCGGCGTCCTCGCAGGTGAAATCGGCGCGGCGCTTGCGGTCGGGGCCACGCTGCTCAATCCCGAACTTGTTCAATACAGATGGATCGTGATCGCGCTGATCATCGGCGCGGGCATCGGCATTCCCCTTGGCATGGTCCATATGACCGCGGTGCCGCAGCGGACGGCCCTGAGCCACGCGTTCGGCGCTCTCTCCGCAGCGATGATCGGCATCGCGGAATATTACGTCGGCGTTCCGCATGTCACCCGCTTCGAGATGGGCGAGATTAGCCTTGAAGTGATCATTGGATCGCTCACGTTCACCGGCAGCTTGATTGCCGCCGGCAAGCTGCAGGAGATCCTGCCGCAGCGGCCGATGACTTATCCCGGGCAGAATTTCGTCAGCCTTTCGTTTCTTAGTGGAGCGCTGCTGCTCGCGATCGCTCTCACTGTGGATCCAAATCACCACGCATTTCTATTTCCCACCATGGTGGGCGTTGCGCTGATTTTTGGCATCATGCTCGTGACGCCGATCGGCGGCGCGGATATGCCGACCGTCATCTCGCTCTTGAACTCATATGCCGGCTTTTCCGCCGCCCTGCTCGGATTCGTGCTCAATAGCAAAGTCCTGATCGTGGCGGGCGCGCTCGACGGCTCTTCCGGTTTCATCCTCTCGGTGATCATGTGCAAGGCGATGAACCGGTCGTTTACCAACGTGATGTTTGGCGCGTTCGGCCAGGTGCAGGCTTCGGCCGCGGCTGCCACCGAAGCAAGAACCGTGCGAAGCGCCTCGCCCGAAGAGGCTGCCGCGATTCTGGCCGCTGCAAGCGCCGTGGTGATCGTTCCAGGCTATGGCATGGCGGTGGCGCAGGCGCAGCACAAGGTCCGCGAGCTCTATGATGTACTCACGAAGAAGGGCGTGGACGTCAAGTTCGGCATTCACCCGGTAGCGGGCCGCATGCCAGGCCATATGAACGTCCTTCTGGCGGAGGCCGACATCCCGTATGACCGTCTGCTCGAGATGGACGATATCAACTCGGAGCTTCCCCAGGCCGACGTCGCTCTGATCATCGGCGCAAATGACGTGACGAACCCGGCCGCCCGCAGCGATCCCACCAGCCCCATCTATGGCATGCCAATCCTCGATGTCGACAAGGCCCGGACTGTGATGGTCATCAAGCGCAGTATGAATCCGGGCTTCGCCGGAATCGACAATCCGCTATATTACCTAGACAGGACGCTCATGCTCTTCGGCGATGCGAAGGCCTTCGTGGGCGACATCGTACGTGAGCTTTCGGGCGGCGCCCACTAGGGGAAGCGACGGCCCATCGTCGCTCCCGAATAACCCCGATCTAGCGGATTCTGCTTGGTATACGATATACCGTGTATTACTAGCCACGTAGCATGCTTTTACCTACGGACACACCTCGGTAATTTTTTCGCATCGCCCCGCAGCTAAACCCAAGGGGGAGTGTACTTTTCGCAGCAATCGAGACACTTTGCCGTTGTCCGCAGCGTCGCGGCCTAATAGATTTATACGAATTTAGTCGTGCTTTCAAATGCTGGCAGGCACGTTTAAATCTCGCGGCCGCTTGCTAAAGCGAGCAAGGGACGATGGTCTCGGGTAAATCGAAGGGCGTCCCTGGGAGTAGTTCTTGGCTGGTCTCAGTCTGCGGAGTCGCAAGGTTGTATCTCGCGTCGTGGCGAATGAAGCCATCGTTGTGCCCATTCGCGAAGGCTCGGCGGACTCCAGCGTGTACACGTTCAACGAATCGGGCACGACCATTTGGTCGATGATCGAGAGCGGGCGCAGCCCGGCCGAAGTCGCTGCCTATCTCGTGTCCGAGTACGGCATTTCGGCTGAAGAAGCGGCGGAGGATACCAGACAGTTTCTTGCCGCGCTGGCGGAAGAGGGTTTGATCGAGCCGGCGTAGCGGATAGGCAAAACCACGGCTGAGGCAGCCGGGGCTTGGGATGATCGCAAACAACCACATCACATCTCGCCGCGCTCGAATGGACGGCCGGTTCAGGCGGCCCGTCTCTACTGAAACCTCCCTGGAACGAGAATCGACGAATCCAATCGTGCGGGCACGTGCCGGTCGCGGCACGCGCGGGAACGAATAGCCATGCGCCCGTACCTCTTCTCGCGCCAACGGCTGATCGTCGCCGCCGTGTGCCTGGTGGCGGCTCTTTCGCTGCCGCTAGCCGGACAACGGATCGAAATCGCGCCAGAGCGGATGCCCATGTTTCAGGATTGGAGCATGCGCCATGTCCTCTATCCGCGAGTGGGTCGGATGGAGTCAATGCAATCGGCCGCGCGGGACCCGCGCGCTCGTTTTACCTGGTCGCGAGCGCTACCGCCAGGAAACGGCGGGACGTCCAACGGAAATCAGTCGCTCGGTGGGGGCTTGGTTTGGCGCAGGCCTTCCGTGACTTCAAACACGGTGCATCGCGACTGGGCCATCAATCTGGGAGCGGGTGGCACAGCCCCTGCCATGTATCCCGCCAAGTTTGGTTTTGACGCAACGGCAGCGCCCAGTTGCACCAACGACTACATCGTTTTCCCGATCGACTCCGCGGGGGGAGCGACGCAGCCCAATATCGTCGCCTTCAATTACCTTTATAGCGGCACTGCCGGCGGCACGGGCATCTGCAATCGAACGGCGAGCGGAAGCGATACCGGCGTTGCTGCGAAGGTTTTGTGGGCCTACAACGTACAGGCGGTTAGCAGCGGCGGCGTCACCACCTCGCCGGTGATTTCCTACGACATGCTCACACCCTCCGCCTCCGGCACCAAGATCGCTTTCGTCGAATCGCCAACGGTGGTCGGGGGCCCGATTCTCACGGCGTCGATTTCGGCCGGAGGCACTCGTTACAAGGTAGGCGACACAGGCACGATCGCCGGCGGCGCGACGCTCGCTACTTATCAGGTGACGTCAATTACCGGCGGCACCGGCACCAACGGCGGCATCGTAAGCGGATTCACGATCACATCGGGTGGCACGGGATATGGGGTCGCCACCGGAGTAGCCACAACGAGGACAAGCGGGAACGGGCGAAACTTCACCGTCAACATTCTTACGGTCGGGGGCAGCCCGGCGCACTTCCACGTGCTGGCCTGGAAGTCCGGCGACGGCCAGAATGCCGCCAACCTTCAGAGCGTGCTCACCCCGAAAACCATCAGCACTTTTTCAAGCACGAATCCCGCGGCCGGCAGCGGAGCCGCCACCGATCTTGGACTTGGCTCCTCGAGCACGGGCACGGACACGCTTTCCTCGCCCTTTGTGGACTACACAACCGATAAAGCTTATGTGGGCAATGACGACGGCATCCTCTATCGCATCAAGGACGTTTTCTGCACCAGCGGAAATCCGGACTGTTCGGGAGCGACAAAGCCCGCGCCCAGCCTCGATACCACGTGGGGTTCGGGCGGCGCCGTTACCGTGTGCTCGGGAATGCTTACCGCCCCGATCGTGGATTTCGTCACCGGCAACGTCTTCGTCGGTTGTTCTGACGGAAAGCTCTACGGCTTCAATTCGTCGGGTGCGCCGCTCGCCACTCCGTCCGTGACGGTAGGGAACGGATCAGCGCTCGGCGGAATCGTCGATCCGCCGATTGTGGATGGCGTGGACGGCTTCGTATATGCCGTGAGCGGTTCGAATGGCACCAATGCCGTTCTCGTGCAGGCCTCCACGACACTGGGTACGCACACGACAATGCCGGTCGGCGACGCCAATGTTTTCAATCTTCACGAGCCTGCATTGAGCAACGCCTATTACACGAGCCCCACCACGGCGGGCGCCCTGATCTACGTCGCCGCTTATAACAATGCGGGCAACGAGATCGAGCTCTACGGGTATTGCTTCAATGCGTCGGGCGTGCTGGCGAATTGTCCGGGCGTCAGTCCGGCGGGTCCTCAGACGGCGATCCTCAATACCGCGCCGGGAAGCCAGCTCGAATACGCTCCGCTCACGGAATTTTATAACTCCACAACCTCGAACGACTGGCTCTTCGTCAGCGTGCTCCAGAATCGGAACCCCAACATCGGGCTCTTCAACATCAACTCATTTCCGGCGTCGGCGACACTCGCCGCCAGCACACAGGAAGGGAGCGGCGCTTCGGGGATGGTGATCGACAACAACAGCTCGAGCGCACAAGCGTCGAGCATCTATTTCGGCGCGCTCAGCACCACGGCGGCATGCGGCGCCGGCGGCACCGGCGGCTGCGCTGTGAAGTTGACCCAGGCGGCATTTCAATGAGCGAAAAAAGCAAAGGGCATCCCAAGGATATCGAGGCTGGATCAGGCAAGGCCGCCAAGCCACGGAAGAAGGCCTATCAGAAGCCCGCTTTCCAGCATGAGCGCGTCTTCGAAACGATGGCGTTGGCTTGCGGCAAGCTCTCGCCCACACAGTTCACGTGTCATTTCAATCGGAAGACTTCCTAAGGCCATGGGGAGCAGCGAGGCAATGCAAGAACGTGCAGCGGTCGAGATGGCGCTTGCGGAAGAGGTGCTGAGGTCCTATGGCAGGCTTCGGATCATGGCGCGCGGTTCCAGCATGATTCCCACGATTTTTCCCGGAGACATTCTCTTCGTCGAGCGCGATCCGCTGGCGCGGTTGCGGCCCGGCCATATCGTGCTCGCGTCGCGCGGAGGGCGTTTCTTCGCCCATCGCGTCGCCCGCCTCACCGCCCTTGGCGGTGCGCCTCGCGTGATCACGCGAGGGGATGCTCTCTGCGCCGAAGATCCCGCATTCCTTCACGACGAAATTCTCGGCCGGGTGACGTCTGTCGTCCGCGGCCAGAAACAAATTCAGCTTGGCGTGCAAAACGTTCGAAGAGGCTCGCGAATTCTTCGCTGGGCCGTTCGGCATTCAACTGTGACCGCATCCGGCGTTCTGTGGCTTCACGCCCTGCGAAGCCGGCTGTGGCTGCCCGCGCCCGAAATGAGAACTGGAATTCGCGCGCGATTGGCGGAGTGCCTGTAATGAGCGCCATTTATTCCGCCACGCTTCCCGAGTCTCGCGTCGTCGCGGCGCCGCCGGCCGGCGTTACGGTGGAAATTGGCGGCATTCCGATCTTCCTGCGCTCCAGCAACCCGGAATTTTGCGGCATGATCGAGCAGCGCTACGCCGGATTCGTCAATCCGTTCGCTTCGGCCGAATACGAATTCGAAATCGATTTGAATCCTCCCGCCGCGCCTTCCGACGAAGATGCGCGTGTCTGGAAGAAGGACAATCTCTGGTTTTTCGAGCGCGGCGATTTTCATGCCGAATGGGATTCGCGGACGCGCCGGGGCTGGGTTCGCCAGGCGCCAAATCCGTATGCGATCGACACGGTCCTGCGCATCGTTCATTCTCTGGTGCTGGCCGAAGAAGGCGGCTTCCTGTTGCACGCGGCGAGCGCTATTCGCTCCGGGCAGTCATTCCTCTTCACCGGAGTCTCGGGCGCCGGAAAAACCACAATTTCGCGCCTGGCTCCCTCGGATGCCGCGGTTTTGACCGATGAAATCTCATACATCCGACGCGACCCCGGCGGCTATCGCGCCTACGGCACTCCGTTCGCCGGTGAACTCGCGCGCGTCGGCGAAAACCTTTCGGCCCCGTTCGGCGCGCTCTACTTTCTGGTACAAGGGCCGGTCAACAAGATCGAGCCGATCGACGATCGGGCGGCCACGCGGGCGCTTTTGCGCAACATTCTCTTCTTTTCCCACGACGAGCAATTGGTGAAGCGCGTATTCGACTCCGCATTCGAGTTCATTGCGGGCGTCACCACAGCCCGGCTGATTTTCACGCCGGACGAGCGCGTATGGAGGCTGATCGGATGAGCGAAATTTACGTCGCGCGAAGCAGCACGGTCGCGTCGCGCGTTCTCGAGGGCGAAATCGTCATAATGTCGGCGACCGATTCGACGCTCTTTAGCCTCAGCGAAGTCGCGACGATCATCTGGCAGTCGGCGGATGGGCGTACGCCTCTCTCGGAGATCGTTCGGAGCCGGATCTGTGCGGAATTCGACGTTGCGCCAGAGGCTGCATATCGCGATGCCGAGGCCTTCATCGACGACCTGGCGCGCCACGGAATTCTTCGAGTCTCGAGCCAGCCGATCGAGGCCGGCGAGCGGACGACCGGCATCCCGGTGGGCTCGAGCCCGGCGAGGCACGCATGAGCCTGATGCAACAGCTCAACGCGAAGGCCCTGCGCATGGGCATTCCGCTGAGCGTCCATCTCGACATCACCTATCGCTGCAACGAGCGCTGCGAACACTGCTACCTCGATCACGACGATCACGGCGAGATGACCACGGCCGAGATTCGCGCGCTGCTCCGCGATCTTGCGGAAGCGAACGTCTTCTTTCTCGTCCTGAGCGGCGGCGAGCCGCTCGTGCGCCGCGACTGCTTCGAGATCATCGAATACGCGCGCACGCTCGGTTTCAACGTCAAGTTGAAGACGAATGCCGTGATGATCCGCGAAAAGGAAGCGCGGCGCCTGCGCGCCCTGGGCGTGGAACAGGTGCAGATCAGCGTCTATTCGCACCGCCCGGAAGTTCACGACGCCATCACGAAACTCCCGGGTTCTCTGAAACGCACGATCGCCGGGATTCGTCTGATGCGCGCCGCCGGCCTTAAAGTCACGCTGGCGAATGTCCTGATGCGCGCCAATTCTCATGACGGTGAGGGCGTCCGCGAACTCGCGGCTGAAGTTGGCGCGCACTACACGCTCGACCCCACGATCACGCCGATGATGGACGGCAACACTTCCGTGCTGCGGCATCGCATCTCCGCCGGTGATCTGCGCGCCGTTTTCAACGATCCGACCCTGGTTGGCGACGCGGAAAGCTTCTGCGCGCCGCCTCCGCCCGTCGACGATGGGATCCGCGAAGGGCTTCCTTGCAGCGCCGGGCACACCGCTTGCTACGTCTCGCCCTACGGCGATCTTTACCCGTGCGTGCAGTTTCCTCTCGCCTGCGGCAACGTCCGCACTCAAAAGTTTCTTGATATCTGGAAGAATTCGCGGCAACTCGCCGAGGTCCGCTCGATTCGCGGCAAGGATCTCACCACCTGCTCATCGTGCTCGCATCTCGGCACCTGCACTCGCTGCCCGGGACTTGCCTACATGGAAGGAAATATGCGCGGGCCCTCCACGGCGGATTGCGAAAAATCGTTCGTTCGCACCGGAATCCCAACGGCGGGAATGCTCGCGCGCGCCTCCAGCGGAAACTCACCGCGCCGCCCGGCCCCCGGCCTGGTTCAGATCCAATCCCTCTGAAAATAGCTACTTCGCGCCACGCTCTCCCGGATGCCTCGCGCCGTAGTCCCGCTTGTATGCTGCAAGCGCGTCCGCAATGATTGGAAATGCGTGAGCCGAAGCCTGGATATGATCCACCTGCACCTCCTTTTTCTCCAGCTTCTTGTAGTCCTGAAAGAAGCGGCGGACCATCGCCAACTTGTGTGGCGGCAGCTCCCTCGCTTCGTGGTACGGGTTATATTCGGGATCGGCTGTGGCGACTGCGATGATCTTGTAGTCTCTATCGCCGGAATCGATCATAGTCATCACGCCGATGGCCCGCGCGTGAACGATCGTCAGCGGCGCCACGGATTCCTGGCACAGCACGAGGACGTCCAGCGGATCGTGGTCTTCGGAAAGCGTCTGCGGAATGAAGCCGTAGTTCGCCGGATAGTACACCGCGGAATAAAGGACGCGATCCATTCGGATGAGGCCCGTCGCCTTATCGAGTTCGTATTTCACGCTCGATCCCAGCGGTATTTCGATCACTGCGTCGAATTCCTTGGGCGTGCGCTTGCCGGGACTCACGTCGTGCCATGGATGGGTCATCATTTCCTCCGCCGGGGTTTAGCCGTGCATCAATTGTAGCGGACGTTGGACCAATCCATGCCGGCCAGGCGAGGAGGCGCGAGTCCCGTATTGATATTTGCCGTTCCGGATGGCATGTTCCCTTTATGGCTGCGCAGAGAGCCCCACAACAGGGTCGCGGCGTGACGCTGACAATTCAAGTGAGGACGTCTCGCCGCACCGAGCTGAAAAACGTGACCGCCGAGGTCGAGGCCGCCGTGCGGGATTCCGGGTGCTCCGAGGGCGTCTGCCATCTTTACGTGCCGCACACCACCGCAGGCATTCTCGTGAATGAAGGCGACGATCCGGCGGTCGCGCGCGATATCGAGTCTGCGCTCGACCGGCTCGTCCCGCACGCCGGAAACTACACGCATGCCGAGGGCAACGCCGATTCGCACATCAAAACCGCCCTCGTTGGTTCCTCGCAAATCATCTTCATCGAAAACGGCCGTCTGGCTCTCGGCCGCTGGCAATCCATCTTCTTCGCCGAATTCGACGGCCCGCGCGACCGCGATCTTCGCATCAAGATTGTCCCCGACCTGCCGGCCCAAACAGAGCACGATCGCCCCGCTTGACGTACAATTCTCGTAGATGCCTTTCAAATCCGGTTTCGTCGCCATCATCGGCCGCCCCAACGCGGGCAAATCTACACTCGTCAACACGCTCGTGGGGCGCAAGGTAGCCATCGTCTCGCCGCGCCCGCAGACCACTCGCAATCGCATCCAGGGCATCGTAAATCGCGACGACGCGCAGATCGTCCTCGTCGACACGCCTGGAATCCACAAGCCCGACAGCGTTCTTAGCCGCCAGATGATGGATGAAGTCCAGCAGTCGCTCGATGGCATCGACGTCCTTTCGCTGATCGTCGACGCGACGGCTGATTTCGGTGCGGGCGATCGCTTTGCGATTGAATGGGTGAAGCGCTTCCACGGCCCGGTCTTCTTGCTGCTCAACAAAGTCGATACGATTCGCAAGCCACTTTTGCTCCCGTTGATCGACCGCTATCGCCAGGTGTTCGATTTCGCCGATATTTTTCCGATCTCGGCGCTCACCGGCGAAGGCTGCCCCGGTCTCGTCAGCGGCTGGCTCGCGCGCTTGCCCGAGGCTCCGCCTTGCTTCCCGCAAGACCAATTTACCGACCAGCCCGAGCGCTTCCTCGCCGCCGAAATCGTCCGCGAAAAGGCCATTCTCGCCACGCGCGAAGAGATTCCGCACGCAGTGGCCGTTCTCGTCGATTCCTTCGAAGAATCAGAAGAACTCATCAAGATTCGCGCCACGATTTATGTCGAGCGCGAGGGGCAAAAGGGAATCCTGATCGGCAAGGCCGGCGAGACTATCAAGAAAATCGGGACGCAGGCGCGCAAAGAACTCGAATCGATTCTCGGCGCCCACATCTTCCTTGAGCTTTTCGTGAAAGTTCAGGCCAACTGGCGGCAGAATGCGGTTCTCGTCCGCCAGCTCGATTGGCATCGCCAGCTCGAACAGCTGGGGCAAATCCAGCAGGAAGAGACCGAGCCCTAAAGGTTCACAGCGCCGTTGCCTCGAGCACGTGCTTGCTACGATGCTTTCGATGGCGCGATGCCAAGCGACCGCATTTTGCGATAAAGGTGGCTGCGCTCGAGCCCCAGCGCCGCCGCAGCCTTGGTCATATTCCAGCGATTTTCTTCGAGCTTCCGCAGGACGAAATCGCGCTCGTATGCCGATCGCGCCTCCTGCAAACTCTCGTATGGCTTCTGCGGGCTTTTCGACGCGCCGCGGAAAAGCTCGGGCGGCAGGTGGTGCGGCTCGATCTTCGGCGACGGGCACATGATCACCAGCCGTTCCACCAGATTCCTCAGCTCGCGCACGTTGCCCGGCCACGGATACGCGAGCAGCACCTCCATCGCCGGGCCCGTGAAATCCTTCGCCTTCTTTCCGTATGCTTCGCAGAATTCGTTCAGGAAATGCGCCGCGAGGACGGGCAAATCCTCCGTGCGCTCGCGCAGCGGCGGCACGTAAAAAGGGATCACATTCAGCCGGTAGAAAAGATCCTCGCGAAAAGCGTTGCGCCCGATTTCGTCTTCGAGTTTTTTGTTCGTCGCCGCGATCACGCGCACATCCACGTTCACCTGCCGGTTCGATCCCAGCGGCTCCACGCGCTGTTCCTCCAGCACTCGCAATACCTTCGATTGCGTTTTCAGGCTCATGTCGCCGACTTCGTCAAGGAAAAGCGTTCCGCCGTCCGCTTTCTGAAATTTCCCCACCTTGTCTTCGCTCGCGCCCGTGAAGCTGCCCTTGCGATGGCCGAACATTTCAGACTCGATCAGTTCCTCCGGAATCGCCGCGCAATTCACTTCCACGAAGGGCATCGCGCTTCGCGGGCTATTTGCGTGCAGCGCGCGCGCCACCAATTCCTTGCCCGTTCCGCTTTCACCGTAGATCAGGACGCGCCCATTGGTCGGCGCCGTCAGCGCGATCTGCTGCCGCAGCGCCTTCATCGGGACGCTCGCGCCCAGAATCTGATGCCGCTCTTCGAGCTCCGCGCGCAGGCGCCGGTTTTCTTCCTCAAGTCGCAGGTATTCGAGCGCGTTTCGCGCCACCAGCACCACTTTCTCGATGGAAAGCGGCTTTTCGATGAAATCGAAAGCGCCCAGTTTCGTCGCCCGGACCGCCGTCTCGATATTCCCGTGCCCCGAGATCATCACCACCATCGGCGTGGAACTTTGCTCCTGCATCCGCTCGAGCGTATCGAGCCCGTCCATTCCGTTGAGCCACACGTCGAGCAGCACAAGATCGAAATTGCGCCGCTTCAGCCGCTCGAGACACTCCTCGCCCGATGCGACGGCCTCCGCGTCGTAACCCTCGTCGCGCAAAAGCGCGCCCAGCGACTCGCGGATGCCGCTTTCGTCGTCGACAATGAGAATGGATGCTGGCATGGCTAACTCACGGAAGTTCCCGCTGGAGCGGCTGCGGGAAGAGCGGCCGGCTCGACCGCTGGGAATCGCACTACGAAGCGCGTACCTACCGGCAGATTGTCCTCCACGCGAATGGTTCCATTATGCTCGGCCACGATTCGGCTGGCGATCGCGAGCCCAAGCCCCGTCCCTCGATCCTTCGTCGAGAAATGCGGGAGAAACAGGCGCTCCTTGGCCGCGGGCGAAATCCCGTGGCCGCTGTCGGAAATCTCGATTTCCACTGCGTCGCCGTCGCTATCCACTCGCGTGGCCACGCCAAGCCGCCGCAGCGCGGAGCCTTCCATTGCCTCGGCCGCGTTGTCGATCAGATTCGCGATCACCTGCCGCATCAGCTCCGGATCGGCTTTCACGGCCGGTAGGGAAGCGGCAAGCTCGGTGCGCAGCGTCACGCCGTCGAGGCGCCCGCGGAAAAGCTCGAGCGCGCTGGTCACGATTGCATTTAGATCGGCCGGGGCCAGCCGCGCGGCGGGGAATCGCGCGAACTGCGAGAATTCATTCACCAGCGATTCGAGCGTTTGCACTTCGCGTTCGATCAGCTTCGCGCACTCGGCAGCCAGTTTTTCGAATTCCGTCCGCGCGCCGCCCAATTTCGCCGCCGGAGTGCGGTCCAGGTATCTCAGCAGCCTTTGCGCCGAAATCTGAATCGGCGTCAGCGGGTTCTTGATTTCGTGCGCGATCCTCTGCGCCACTTCTTGCCATGCAGCCGTTTTCTGCGCGTGCAGCAGATCGGTCAAATCGTCGATCACGACAACGAAGCCGGGATTCGCTTTCCGCGGACCAAGCGAGCTCACCGTCACCGCGGCCCGCACCAGCCGCCCGCCCGCCGCGATTTCGATTTCATGCGACGCCGCGCCCATCCGCAGCGATCGGCGCATCAGGTGCAAGACGTCCTTCGCGGCGTCTTCCCCCAGCAGCTCTTGCAGCGTCGCCGCATTCCGCGCGTAGTCTCCCAAAATCGCCGCGACCGCCGTATTCACGCGCGCGATTTCACCCGACGCATTCAGCGAAACCACGCCCGTCGGAATATTCTCGAGAATCGCTTCCATCAGTTGGCGTCGCCGCTCGCGCTCCTGGATTGCCTGCTCCAGGCTCTGCGTGAACTCGTTGATCTGCTTTCGCCCTTCGCCCAGCTGCTCCGTCATCCGGTTGAACGACCGCACCAGCATCCCGAGCTCATCGCGCGCGCGTACATCCCCGATGCGGTAATCGAAATTGCCGTGCGAAATCTCGCGCGTCGCTTCGGCCAGCGCCTGAATCGGCACGGTCACTTCCTTGGAAAGGAACAGCGCCACCCAGGTTGTGGCGAAAAGCAGCAACAGCGTGATCAGCATAAGTGCTGCCAGAATTTCCCGCTTGTAGGCGCGCAAGTGCTGTTTCTGCTGCAGGTAGGTATCCGTCTGCGCTTGGATCTCCGCGTACCGGTCGAGGAAATCATCCGGCAGTCGCCGCGCCACATAGAGCGTGCCTCCCGTCACGGGCGCGCTGCCAGCGATGTAGATTTGCCCGTTGGCCTTCCATACGGGCCCGCCCCCGCGCAGAGTTTGCAGGAACTCAGGCGCCAACGCCTTCGCGGGCGGCGCGAGCTGCGCAGCTGTCAGTTTCGAAATCCCCGGATCGCTCGCCCCCGGTGCCGCGAAATCCTTGGAAGCCGTCACCTTGCCGTCCGGCCCGAGAATCCACATCGCGTCGACGGCATGGCTCATCTGCAGAAAATTCTCGTCGGGTGTCGCATGCGCGGCCGCAAGCGCCGCCAGCCGGTTCAGGCGGTGCAACTCCGATTGCCCGAAGCGCGCGAGCAGGCTCTGGCTCTTTTCGTTCGCAGTCTCGAGGGGACGCGGGAACCACGAATTCAGCGTCCGATTCACCAGCGCGTAGCTGAAAAAGAAAAGGAAAACGACCGGGAGTAGCGACACTCCCATCGCGCCCAGCACCATCTTCACCTTGAAGCGCGATCCCATCTGCCCGCTGCGCCGCTCCGCCCACAATCGGACCAGGCTCCGCGTCAGGATCAGCGAAAATACAAGCAGCGCCGCAAAGATGAATACGGTCAGCGCAAACAGGATGACGAACGACGTTCCTTCCTCGATGTGCAGCGGCAGCGTCAGCGAGCCCAGCGTAAACACGGCGGCCGCCAGCAGCACCACCACCACGCCGCCCACCGTCATCCACAGTTGTCGCTTCGGAGGCAGCCTCACGCTAGCGGCCCTCCTCGAGGTATCGCCCCAGCGGACACTCGCCGCAGAGCGGCTCATGCGCCCGGCAGAAGTTCTTGCCCGCGTTCACGATCAGGGCATGAAATTCGTTGAACCGCTCGGTATTCCCTGGGAATTGCCGCTCGACCATCCAGCGAATGTCGTCGTATTTCGCCTCGGCGTCCGCCCAACCGTGCCGCGCCAGCATGCGCTTCGCGTATGCGTCCGCCACAAACACGGGGTGTTCGCCCGCGTAAAGCAAGATCGAATCCGCCGTCTCCGGCCCGACGCCGAATACCCCAAGGAGCTTTTCGCGCAGCACGATCGTCGGCGTCTCAAACATGCGCTTGAGCGAGCCTCGATATTCCGTGCGCAAGAAAGCGCAGAACGCCTTCAGCTTTCGCGCTTTCTGCCGGAAATACCCGGATGGGCGTATCAGAGTCTCCAACTGGCTCGGAGGCGCCCCTTCGATGGCGCTGGCAGAGAGGAGTTTCGCGCGTCGCAGGTTCGCAATGGCTCTCTCCACGTTCGTCCACGAAGTGTTTTGCGTCAGGATCGCACCGACGATCACCTCGAATTGCGTCTTGCCGGGCCACCAGTGCTGCGGGCCAAACGCGGTGAAGAGGGAATTGTAGTATTCGTCGAGCGGGGGTTGGCCGTCCCGGATGGCTCGCCGGCTTGCTGCGTGGCTGCCGAGCCGCGGCGCAGAGGGTAGATAATTGGCGCCGGAGGCCGCTTTGGGGGTTAATTTCATGGAAATACGACGATAATTGGGCTAAATGGCGAAGTCAAGCTAAGTGTTGTAACTATGCAACACTTTGTGGCATCCGGTTCCTATGCTATACGGCCGGTGCGTCAGTGCCTACCGCGCACTCGCTGATCGCCCAACTGCTACTTCTACTCATTCTTCCGTTGGAACTCGCTCATGAAGCTCAGCAGCGCGTCGACAGCTTCAGGCGTCACCGCGTTGTAGAGCGACACGCGCATCCCGCCGACCGACCGGTGTCCCTTGACGCCGATCAGGGCTGCTGCCTCCGCCTCCTTCGCGAACTTGTTTTCGATCGTCTCATCGCCGCCCGCCACGCGAAACACGACGTTCATTTTCGACCGCGAGCCTTTCTCCACCGGGCAGCGATAATATCCGCCGCTGCCATCGATCGCGGCGTATAGCTTCGCCGCCTTCGCGTCGTTGCGCTTTGCGATTCCGGCGAGCCCGCCCTCAGCCTCGATCCACTCAACCATCAGCCCCACGATGTACACGGCAAAAGTTGGCGGCGTGTGATAGAGCGAATGCTCCTTCATATGCGTTCGATACTGTAGAATTTTCGCGACTTTGTCTCCCGCGCGCTCGGCCAGGTCGCGACGCATGATCACGATCGTCGCCCCCGAAGGCCCGAGGTTCTTCTGCGCCCCCGCGAAAATCAGCCCAAACTGCCGCACGTCCAGAGGTTTCGATGCAATGTCCGACGACATATCCGCCACAAGAGGCGCAGCGCCGGTTTCCGGGATCTCGCTCCATTGCGAGCCCTCGATCGTGTTGTTCGTGCACATGTGAACGTACGACGCATTCGGAGCGAGCTTGATCTCGTCCGGGCGCGGCACGCGCGTGAATTTCTCGGGCTCCGTTGATGCAGCCAGGCGGTATTCCGCCAGTTTCTTCAGCTCTTCGATCGCCTTAGCTGTCCACGACCCGGTGTGCAGCACGTCAACGGGCTTTCCCGGCAGGTACAAGTTCATCGGCACCATCGCAAACTGCCCGCTGCCGCCGCCCTGCAAGAAAAGGACCGCGTAGTCTTCCGGGATGCTCAGCAGCTTCCGCAGTCCGGCTTCCGTTTTCGCATTGATGGCTTCGTATTCGGGCGATCGGTGGCTCATCTCCATCACCGACATGCCGGAGCCCTGATGGTCGAGCAGCTCCTCGCGAATGCGCTCGAGCACCGGAAGCGGCAGCGTCGCCGGCCCCGCATTGAAATTGAATGCGCGCTTCACGCCGCGCCTGCCAACACCCGAAACCCCGGACACGGTTGTCGAACTCACGATCGATGGACTCCCTGATTCTGCGATTTACCGCTTCCTGTTTCTCGTCGTAGGCGGCGGCCTTCAGAATAACAGAATCCGCACGCGCCGGAAAATGCGCCATAGCCAGCTGGAACGCAAGTTCGAGGCGGCGCTTCTACCGGCCTCCATCCGGGATATACTTTCCGGCACCCACCCTGCAATCGAGTCTTTGCGGAGGAATCCCATGGCCAAACGACAGGATCGGGTGGAAGTGAAGGGCAGCGCGCGCAGCGCTTTTCCCGGCGGGAAAGATGTCGGCCCGGCAGACCCGAATCAGCAGATCGAAGTGACGCTGTTTCTGCGGCGCGGTTCAAAGCGCGGCAAATTTCCATCCGAAGCGGAGCTGGCCGCCGGCCGTCCCCACGAACGCAAATATCTCACGCGCGAAGAGTTCGCGCGCTTGCATGGCGCTTCCGCGGCCGATCTGAAAAAAATTGACGCTTTTGCGGCGGAGCACGGCCTGAAGGTCGTCAGCGAAGATCGCGCGCGCCGCACGGTGAAGCTGAGCGGCACCGTCCAGGCCTTTACCGCTGCTTTTGGCGCCACCCTCCGCCGTTACGAACACCCTTCCGGCACATACCGCTGCCGCACGGGGAGCCTTACGATTCCTGGCAGTCTCCAATCGATTGTAGAAGGCGTATTCGGTCTCGACAATCGCCCGCAGGCCAAAGCCCATTTTCGGCTGCGCAAGAAAGACCCTCGCGTGCACGCGCAGGCGGCTGCCGTTTCTTACTCGCCCCTGCAGGTCGCGCAGGCCTACGAATTTCCGTCCGGTGCCACGGGCGCGGGGCAGTGCATTGGGGTGATCGAACTGGGCGGTGGATATAACACCGCGGATCTCGCTTCATTCTTCGGCAACCTTGGAATAACCACGCCAAAGGTCACGGCCGTCTCCGTCGATGGCGCCACAAATGCCCCGACGGGCGATCCGAGCGGACCTGATGGTGAGGTCGAACTGGATATCGAAGTGGCAGGTGCCGTAGCGCCGGGCGCGCAGATCGCAGCTTATTTCGCGCCCAACACGGATCAGGGATTCATCGATGCGATCACGACTGCTGTGCATGACGCTACTCTAAAACCGTCGGTAGTCTCGATCAGCTGGGGCGGCCCGGAAAACTCTTGGACGGAGCAGGCGCGCAACGCGCTCAACTCCGCTTGCGAGGATGCGTCGACGATGGGCGTTACCGTCCTCGCGGCGTCGGGCGACGATGGCGCGTCGGACGGCAGCTCGAATGGCGCCCCGACGGTGGATTTCCCCGCGGCCAGCCCGTATGTTCTCGGTTGTGGCGGCACGAAACTAACGCTGTCAGGCGGATCGATCGCCGGCGAACAGGCGTGGAACGAGCTTTCCTCGGGCGAAGGCGCAACGGGCGGCGGCGTCAGCGAGGTTTTCGCGCTGCCGAACTACCAGCAGACCGCCAAGGTGCCCAAGGCGCCCAACGGTTTTGTCGGCCGCGGCGTGCCGGATGTGGCGGGCGACGCCGATCCGGAGACGGGCTACAGCGTGGTCGTCGATGGCCAACAAACCGTGATTGGCGGCACCAGCGCGGTCGCGCCGCTGTGGGCCGGGCTGCTTGCCCTGATCAACCAGTCTCTCGGGAAGAACGTAGGCTACGTCAATCCGCTCCTCTACAGCGCAAATGCCCAAGAAACATTCCACGACGTCACCTCGGGAACGAACGGTGACTATTCCGCCGGTGCCGGTTGGGATGCCTGCACCGGCCTCGGCACCCCCGATGGCGCGGCGCTGGTCACCGCATTGCGAGACTGAAGGGCCAATCCGTGGGTCGAGAGAGTAGGCCCTCGACGGCCCTCATTTATGCTCTTCTAAGCATATTTAAATAAATGGTTTATAGGGCTGGCGCGTCCGTTCGGTCGGCCATGCATTGGACAGAAACGCGAAAGTATGGCATACTGTGTTTGCGTTTGTTGCTCTTGTAAAACCTTTGGAATCATTAAAGGGACTGCAAGTCCACACTTGCGGTCCTTTTTTTTGGCCCGAGCGGTTGGAAACGGCACCAAATAGCTCAATCAGAAAAGAGAAACACAGTTGAAAGAACAAGGAACAGTGAAGTGGTTTAATGCCAGCAAGGGCTTTGGATTCATCCAGCGCATGTCGGGCGAGGACGTTTTCGTCCACTTCTCCGCCATTCAGTCGGAGGGGTACAAGTCGCTCAACGACGGCCAGGCGGTTGAATTCGAAGTGACCAAGGGTCCCAAGGGCCTGCAGGCATCGAACGTTTCCGCCCTCTAAATGGCTAGTGCGGGCCCGCCCAGCGCGGGCTCGCACCACTCTCGCAAATAACCGGCCGTAAGCATGGATCGATGGTTCAAGGAGGCTTCGTGAAAGCTCTTCAGAAGGGCGCATACATCAAGCACTTTCAGTATGGCCTTGGTGTCGTCACCGAATCCGATTCCGACCGCACCTCGATCGATTTCGACCTCCACGGCATGAAGAAATTCGTGACGACCATCATGGTCGTCGAGCTCGCCGAGGGGACGCCGCCCAAGCGGAAGCGGACTCGCAAAAAGCCGGCTCCGGCTGCGGCAATTGCTGCTGCAGCTTCCAAATGAGCAAAGAAGTCATCGTGCAGTTCATGGGGTTCGCGTCGAAGCCGAGCGTGCGTGAATACACATTCACGGTGCGCGAGGCTTCGATGGAGCCGCGCGAATTTACTCTCACCATCCCGAACGAGGCGTTCAATTCTCACGGGCTGCGATTTCAGGATGCGCCCGACGTTTGCTCGATCAAGCTGCGCCACGAACTTGCGGCTCACGCCAACCACCCGCCCGAGACGCATTTCGATATCACCGCTATCGAGCTCGAGGATTACCGCACGTCCCACGCCCCTCGAACGCCCAAGAGCCCGTTCGCCCGCAAGCCCGTCGAAGACTTCTAGGCTCGTTCGGTTTTCGCCCGTGCAGGAATTCCAGGTCGCAGAGCGACTGCAAAGGAGACACTCGTGGGCCGAATCACCTTTCAGAAGCGGCAGAAGGAAATGAAGCGCCAGGAAAAGCAGAAGGCGAAGGCCGAGCGCCGCGAACAGCGGAAACTCGAGAAGCCCGCTGATTTGGACGCATCGATCGATACATCATCCGAAGCGCGGACCGGCGGCTTCGACTTCTCTACCGAATCCGAGTCCAATACGCCGCGGCACTGATTATTTCATTCACGATTCATCAGGCCCGGCCATAAACCACAAGGGTCGAAAGGCCGGAATTCAGCGCGGAGTCCCGATGCATTCGCCCCCACATTCACCTCAACCGATCGTTCTGCGGCTCGGGTATGACATTCAGTTCCAGATTCCCGCCCCGGTTGCGATGGTCGCGGTGCTTAATGTGCATCCTTCTCGTGTAAACGACCTGCGTGCCCCAGACCAATTGTGTGCTGACCCCGCCGTCCGGATGGAAGGCTATTTCGACTCTTTCGGGAATTGGGCGACGCGGTTTGTTGCGCCGCGAGGCACGCTTCGCCTTACCAATTCGACCCTGATCTATGATTCGGGTCTGCCCGATCCGGTGTGTCCGGATGCGCGCGAAGTTCCCGTTCAGGAACTGCCGCACGACGCCCTCCGGTACCTATACAACAGCCGCTACTGCGAGGTCGATCGCTTCGCGACGATCGCACTGGATCTGTTCGGCGCGGTGCCCCGAGGCTGGTCGCGTGTACAGGCCGTTTGCGATTGGGTTCATGCAAGAGTGAGCTTCGGATACCAATACGCCCGTCCCACGAAAACCGCCCTCGACGTCTTCACCGAACGCTTTGGGGTGTGCCGCGACTTCCAGCACCTTGCGGTCACGCTGTGCCGCGCTCTGAATATTCCGGCGCGCTACGCCACAGGATACCTGGGAGATATCGGCGTTCCGCCCGCGCCGTCTCCGATGGACTTCAGCGCGTGGTTCGAGGCTTATCTCGAAGATCGTTGGTGGACCTTCGACGCCCGCCACAACGAGCCCCGCATCGGCCGTGTTCTCATGGCCACCGGACGCGACGCCTCCGACGTCGCCATGACAACCTCATTCGGAATGGCCAACCTGACGCACTTCACCGTCATCACCGAAGAGTCCCCGCAGGCTTCTGCGATCACCGCCTAGCGAACTCCGTCATGTCGCCGATCAATCTCGTCGGTCGAACCCCTATGGATGAATTCGCCCGTCTCGCGCATTCCACTCTCTGTAAGGCTCGCCTGTGCGCGGGCACCCGACGAAGAGGAGAATCCACAAGATGAGGACGTCACGAAATGCTGCATTCGCAACGCTGGCCTGCGCGCTTTTGGCGCTGGCGCTGTTTGCAGTGAGCCACCGCACGGTCGGGGCGGACGACGCGCCGCTGGCCATCCCGGCGGTCGGCACGATGGCCCCCGATTTCACGCTTGAGTCGCAAGAAGGACCTGTCAGCCTGCACGAGTATCACGGCAAGTGGGTCGTTCTCTACTTTTACCCGAAAGATCAGACCCCCGGTTGCACGATCGAGGCGCACGGCTTCCAAAACGATCTCGATAAATATCACAAGATCAATGCCGTAATCCTTGGCGTCAGCGTCGATACGGTCCAGTCGCACAAGGAGTGGTGCGCCAAAGACGGTCTGAACTTCAAACTGCTCTCCGATGCGGAAAAGAAAGTCTCCGCCATGTACGGTTCACAGATGACGATTCCTCAGATGCCGCAGCTCGGGACGATTGCCGCCCGCAATACATTCCTGATCGACCCCGAAGGCAAAATCGTCAAGGAGTTCATCAAAGTGAACCCGACGGGGCACAGCGCTCAGGTGCTGGCAGCGCTCTCCGAACTCCAGAAAGGCGCCGCCAACTAGCGCCGCGAGGCCGGGCCGTGGTACTAATGGGGCAGGCGGCGTTCTCCGACCAATGCCTGCCTCCCGGAGCTGACCTCCAGCACAGTGAACCAGCGGCAGAACGAATTCGAATCCGTCGCCATATCGCACGCGCCGAGCCTGCTCCGCGTGGCGCGCCGGCTTACATTCGATCCGGCGATTGCCGAAGATCTCGTGCAGGAAACGTTCCTGCGCGCCTGGCGCAGCTTCGATCAGTTCGAGCCCGGCACCAACGCGCGCGCCTGGCTCTTTCGCATTCTTTTCAACGTCTTTTACGCGCAGGGTCGCAAGAGCCGCTCGGCGCCCCTTTTGGTTCCGCTTCAGCCGCCCGGCCGCGAGATATCGCCCCGCATCGGAGCGGATTTCTCGGCGCTGGATAGCGCGATGCTCGGTGCGGCGCTCGATGATCTTTCCTTGGAACACAGAACGGTGATCCTGCTGGCGGTCGTCGAAGGCTTTACATGCCGCGAACTGGCCGGAATTTTGTCTTTGCCGATCGGCACGGTGATGTCGCGTCTCAGCCGCGCGCGCCGGTCGTTGCGCGAAATGCTTGCGCCTCAGGAGGCCAGGGCTCTGCGGGCGCGAGCGGGCGTGAAATGAAAAGCGAGAGGAAAGTCAGGAATCCTGAATCATGATGGACTGCAACGAAGTCGCCGAAATCGCGCCGCTCTATCTTAGCGGCGAGCTTGACCGCGAGCGCGCTTCTGCCGTCGACGCCCATCTTCGTTTTTGTGCGTCGTGCATGGGCGAGATCGAAAGCCAGGCTCGCTTGGACGCGCGCATGCGCGAAGTCATTGCCGGTGAGCGAATAGACGTCGCCGGCGTCGAGCGTTGGATTCGCGCGCGCATTTCCACCGACCCGCGCAATAAAGTTGCATCGATCTTGCCGCTGCATTCGAAATCGCGCCCGCACCGCAGATGGGTCGCCGTCGCGGTCGGCGTTGCCGCCGTGCTCTTGCTGGCGGCGCTGGGTTATCGCGGCCTCGTGAGCCCGCATGGCGCCCGTGTCTATGCCGATGCGGCGAGGGACCACCAGCGCGAAGTGGTCGAGCAGGAGCCTCGCCGCTGGCTTTCGGATCGTGCTTCGATTTCGGCCCTCGCGCAGGGGCAGGGAATTGCCGGCTCGGCGCCGTTCGCGCTTTCTTCCGGCCCCTACCATCTCGAGCGCGCCCGCTTGTGCTTCCTCGACGGCCGCGTCTATCTGCACGTCGTCTACACCGATGGATCGCGCGAATTTTCGGTCTACTTCCACGTGCGTGGCTCTCAGCCCCTCCCCGGTAGCCCGCGCGAAATCGAGAACGGGCGCATTCTGCGCACTTCCACTCTCGGCGCCGAAGAAGTGGCGTCTCTGCAGACGAAAGATCTCACCGTCCTGGTGGTCAGCGACCGCTATTCCGGCGACGCGCTCCAAGTCGCCCGCCTCGCCGCCACTGCCCTCTGATATCCTGCCCGATCGCAGTTGTTGGCGGGATCAAACTTGAGACGCAAGATCATCGCCGTGCTCACCTCGCTCTGGCTGATCGTGGCCGTGGCATTGCTCTGCCGCGCCGGCTATGCGTACTACGAGGTGCGCGAAACTCCGGCGGACGTGCTCGCCAAAGTGCCCTTCGCCCAGGAAACGGGCAATATCGCGATGTCGCTGGCGACGGGCAAGGGATTCGGTTCGCCCACCCGTCGCGATACCGGGCCAACGGCATGGCTCCCTCCCGTTTATCCGCTGCTCATCGCGGGAATCTTCCGCGTGTTCGGCATCTTCACGTTGCACGCGCTCTATGCCTCCGCGGCGATGAACATTCTGTTTTCGACGGCGACCTGCGTGCCGATCTATTTCGCGGCCAGGCGAATTGCCGGGTCCGGCCCGGCGGCGCTCGCTGCCTGGCTATGGGTATTCTTCCCGAGCGCCATCGTGATGCCGTTTCAATGGATATGGGAGACGTCGCTCTCAGCGCTGCTTGCCGCGATGATTCTGTGGGCCACGCTGGCGCTCGTCGAATCGCGACGAACGCGCGACTGGTGTGCTTACGGACTTCTCTGGGGCTTCTCGCTCCTGACGAATCCGGCCCTCGGCGCCGTGCTGCCGTTTCTGCTGGGCTGGCTCGCCTGTCGCCACCGGCGCGAGCTCAATATGCGAGTGCGATTCGCCAGGCCCGCTCTCGCGCTCGGAATCGCGATCCTCTGTTGCGTTCCATGGACGATCCGCAACTATGCGCAGTTCCATCGGCTCATTCCCCTGCGGTCGAATTTCCCGTTCGAGTTGTGGCTCGGAAACAACGAGGTGTTTGATCCCCACTCGAGGGACATAAACGCCCGCGTGACCCGCTACGAGCAGTCCCGGCTCTACGGCCAGCTCGGCGAGACGGCCTTCATGCGGAAGAAATGGAACCTGGCGACCGAGTTCATCCGCTCCCATAAGCGCCTCGAGCTGCGGCTAACGGAGTGGCGATTCATGTCGTTTTGGCTCGGCTCGTTTCGCCCGCCGCAGGATTTCGCCGGGGCGGAGTTGTGGCTCCAGGTCGTCCTTATCTTGAGTTTCCTCACCGGCGTCGGCAGCGCAATCGGAATCATCGTTCTGTGGCGGGCGCGAAGCCCATACGCCGTCCCCGCCGCCTCGTTCATCGTAATGTTCCCGCTCGTCTATTACATCACGCATGCTTCGCTGCGTTACCGTCATCCGGTCGATCCCATCGTGTTGATCCTCACGGCTGCGGCGATTATGGGCGTGAAGCGGAAGCCGCGCCAGGCGCCTCGCCGGCCCTCGACCCGACCCCTGTTGTCGCGGAGAAATCCGGAAGCTGATCGATCGCCCCGTCTGTAGTCGCCTTGACACTCTTCGCCTGCAACCTTAGACTGAATTGTTTGTGTTTGCATCGCGGAGCCAATCGGAATGCTTCTCTCTCGGGATTATGTCGGCTACATGGCCAAGGAAGTGGTCAAGCGCCTCGTCGCCGGCAAAATGATTGAAACCAAGAACGTCGAAAATTTGACGCAGCAGGTCCGCCAAGTCATGGCCGAAGAAGTGACCATCGAAGACCGCCTGAATGAGGAAGTCCGCGAGATACTGGCGCGCTATTCCGACGAAATGCGCAATACGGGCGTCTCCTATCAGGAAATGTACAAAAAGGTGAAAGGACAGCTCGCCCGCGAGCGCAAGCTGATCCTTCGCTGAGGCAGATCGGCGGCGTTCACCTTAGCTGAATCTTGTGCGTTACAACGGCGCGAATGAGGGCGCCCACTCAGACATGCGACTGACGCGCGAAAAGACGGTCCGGATTTCACACCGCATCATCGACTTTCTCGTTTCCGCCCGCGACGTGGATTTCGTCGAGGATCGCGATACCATCCGCCAGGAGATCGTCAACATCCTCACGTCGCTATTGAAGCTCGAAGAGCAGGTCGATACCGAAGTGCGCGCCAAGATCGCCTCGCAAAAGAAGGAAATCCTCGAAGGCAGCGAGGAGTGGGACATCCTCTATCGCAAGTATTACGCCGAGAGTCTCAAGCGCCTCGGCGTTGCCGAAGTCCACGCTCACTGACGTCAGTTCCGAGTCGAGAGTTGGGCGTTCAGAGTTCGAATTCGCCCGCTGCATTCCGATCCGTCCAAAACAAAAAGGCGCCCGGATCGCATCCGGACGCCTCGATCTTTCTGTTCACCCTCTGAAGTCTCAACTCTAAATTATCGACCGCTCGCTCATTGTGGCTGGTTCGGTTGACTGGTCTGATTCGGCTGACTCGTCTGATTCGTATCGTCGTCCGGGCGCCGCTTGAGCGTCGGCCGGTCGCTATCATCATCCGAACCCTGATCCGATCCGCTCGTGCTGCTCCCGTTCGAACCCGTGTCGGTGGTGTTGCCGCCCTTGTTCTGCGCGGTGCGCTTGCGCAGCGTGGGCTTGTTCGGGCTGTTGTTGTTCACCTTGATATTCGCTTCGATCATCTGCAGCCGGTGCTTCACGCTGTCGAATTCCGAGGTCGTCACGATGTACTGCTGGCGTGGCGGAAGAATCGTCGCGATTTCCTTTTGTATGGCCTCGATGCGGTCCGGCGTCGGCGGGTGCGTCGCGAAAACCTTGGGGATCGTGCCCGGTTCCTTCTTCTCGTCCGCCTCGACCTTTTCGAAGAACGCCACGAACGCATTCGGATCGTACCCGGCCTTGTACATGTACTGCGTTCCGAGGTAATCCGCCTCGCGCTCGTCGTTGCGCGAGAACTTGAGGAACGTGAGCGGAATCGCGAAGTTCATGCCCTGGTAGATCGCGTACCCGGCCCAGCTGTACGGAATGAAAATCATCGCCGGAATCGACGCCATCTGCATGATGTCGCCCTTGGTGGCCTGCTTCGTGCCGTGCCGCGCGCAGACGTGTGCGATTTCGTGCGCCATCACGCCGGCGAGCTCGGCTTCCTCATCCGCGTGCAGGATCAGCCCGCTGTTCACGTAAAAGAATCCGCCCGGCAGCGCGAACGCATTCACCGTGTCCGAATCGATCACTTTGATCGTGAAGGGCACCCGCGCGTCCGAATTCCGCACCAGGTTTTGCCCGATGCGGTTCACGTATTCGTCCACCACGGGGTCGTCGATGAATTTCGCGCTCTTGTCCACTTCCTGCGCGAGCTGTTTTCCGAGCGCGATTTCCTTTTCAAGCGAGTAGAAATCGAGGCCTTTGCCGACGTTGCGGTCGCCGATGGCGCTCACATCCGCCTCGCTGCCCGGCTTCACGTTGGGCATCGGCGTATCTTGCGCCGCCAGTTGGCTGGGCTCCTGCTCCGTCGTGGCTGGCGCGCTCGAATCCGAAGTCGCGCTTTGATTTTGAGTTGCGGCCGGAGACGAAGACGAAGTCTGCGATGAGGTCTTCTGCTGGTCCTGCGCGGCCGCCAGGGCGGGATACATCACAAGCGACGCCACCACGGCCATCGCCATCCACTGGGCCACCAATGATTTCGTCATCGAGACCTCCGGGGGGAACTGGCCCGCATTATACACCTCGCTGGCAGGCCCGTCGCATAGTCCCTTCGATGTCGCCGGCCCCAAAAGAGTTTTCTTGGGCCTGTGCTAGGGCCTTCCAATTACAGCTCTTGGAACCGTGTCCGGCTATCCACAGCGGAGGTCCGGCACTGGGTAAGTCGCCCCCCGCTTTCCGGGAGGAGGTTCTCGGCCTTTTCGCAAGGTAAGAGCGCGAGGCCTCAACATCTCGGGTTTTCTGGGCAAGAGCGCCGGAGGCGCGGTTGTCATTAGCCCGGCACGGAGCGCAGCGGAGTGCCGGGAAGGCCAGCGGCAAGCACGAAAGTCCCCGAGGGACGATTGAGCCACAGCCATCGGACTTGAGCCCGGGCACCGCTCCAGGCCGCTTCACCGGCGCCAATCCGCCCTACCGCTCGCGCAACTGCTGCTTCAACCGCTCAATCTCTTCGCGCAGGCGGCCTAAGCGGCTCGCGATCGAAAACTCGTAGACGAAAAACACCGCCCAAACCACCATCCACGCCGCAAACAGGAAATTGAAATCCTTCATACCGCGCTCCTCGTAACCGCGGAATTCGAATCGGCCGCCTGCGCCTCGATGGCCAACCGCAATTCCTCCACCTCATGCCGCATCCGCTCCAGCCGGTAGCGGTCCACCAGCAGCAGGATCATCACCGGTAGCATCGCAATCATGCACACCAGCAGCGCCTTCGCCATCGTCGGATTGATGCCGGAATTTGGCCCGCCAAAAAACACCGGCGCCGGGTGTTGCGTTCTCCACAGCCGGTTCGACACATACACCAGCGGCGCATCCAAAAAAGCGAAGATCCCGAAGACCGCCGAAAGCGTGGCCCGCCGCTGCGGGTCTTCGAGCAGCCCGCGCAACAGTAAATATGCGATATAGAGTAGCCACAGCAGAAACGCCGTCGTCAGCCGTGCATCCCATGTCCACCAGATGCCCCACGCCGGCTTGCCCCACAAGACGCCCGTCGCCAGCCCGCCCGTGCACGCAACCACTCCCACCTCGACCGCCGACACGCCCAGCCAGTCCCACTTGATCTGCCGGGTCGCCAACCACGCGACGTTCGCCACGAACGCCACGGTCAGCGCCGTGTACATCACCAGCCACAGCGGCAAATGGACGTAAAATACCCGCTGGATCGCGTGCATCGTGCTCTCGTCCGGCGCAATAAACAGCGCCGCGTATCCACCAAAAAAAATCAGCGCCGCTGCCGCCACGGTAATCCCAAATCGTTTCATACCGTCGCTTCCACCCTCTCTCGCCCCTGCTCGTCAGTGTACTGTTCGATTGTCGTGTGGGCCGCGCCCAGAAAAGCATGTCGCAACGATAGCGCGTGTGTTGCCGTGGAGTGCGGCGGCTTTCCGCCGCCCCTCCCTCCAGGTGGAAGGGCAGGCTTCAGCCCTGTGACAAAACGCGCGCGAAGCGCGCCACCATTGCGCAGATTCACCCGCAGCATGTAGTGTTCGGCAACCATCTTGTTACTCGCACAGGCCGTCAGACTCGCCCACCGCGCCAAGCCTCGCGAATCACTCCTCCAGCAAGAAATCGCACAAAAGCCACGAAGCCGTCAGGAACACGATATCAAATCCGCCAAGAAACGTAAGCCACGTGCGATCCAGCGCCGGCTGTTCCGCGAACAACGACGCCGTCGCCTCCACGGCAGCAATCAACAGCGGCGCCAAAATCGGCAACAGCAACAGCGGCAAAAGCAGTTCCCGCATCCGCGCGTGCGCCGAAACTGCGGAAAACACGGTCCCCGTAATCACTAGCCCAAGGGTCCCCAGCGCCAACACCAGCGCCAGCCGCCCGGCTACGCCCGTCAGCGAAACGTTATAGAGCACCGCAAAAACCGGCACGAGCACGATCTCGGCAATCGCCAGAAAAATGAAATTTGCCAGCATCTTCCCCAGCAGAATCGCAAACGCCGAAATCGGCGCCATCCGCAGCGCATCGAGCGTCTGATTCGCCTGTTCGCGCGCAAACGACGGATGCAGCATCAGCGACCCCGCGAACAAAAACGCGATCCACAGCAGCCCCGGCCCGTACCGCCGCGAATCCGCCGCCGTCGGATCGAACGCAAAGCTGAACAGCACGATCACCACCAGCACGAAAATTACAGTCCCGGTAAGCAGCTCGCGCGTCCGAAGCTCCAGCCGCAATTCCTTCGCCAGCAAAATGGCCGCGCTCCGCGCCGTGCTCATGCCGAATCACCGCTGTTTCTGCCTCGATCTTCTTGTGCCCGCTTATACCTCTGCCATGCGATCGTTCCAAGAAGTGGGGCCAGGATAAACATGGACACAATCCACACGACGTTCGACAAGCGAAACGCTGTAGCAATCGCGACCGAATATAGAGAGCCGCTGATAAATAAGAATCCGTAAAAGAGGAGTGCCTTTTGGAACCGCGTCAGCGGACCACCCACGTTTATGGCTCGAAATGATGACAAGGCGAAAACGGTCGCCACGCCTCCCAAAATCGGAGGTGCGAGGAGATCTATCCAGAGGCTCACGGGATCGAGCTTCAATTGTCACCCTTCCTGCTAAAGCTCGCGCGCGGCCTCGTTTTGACAGTCATTGACCTCACGCCTCCGCCCGCAGCGCCGCCAATAGCGGCCGCGGATCGCCGCCGGACCCGCTGTCGTGCTCCACTCGCCCACCCCCGAGCGACACCGCCCGCGTCGCCAAATCGAGCGACTCATTCCGCGCGTGCGTGCTCATGATCACCGTCGCGCCGCCGTCGCGCAGCCGCGCCAGCGTCTCGCCAAACCACACCAGCCCTTGACGGTCGAGCCCCGCCGCAGGCTCATCGAGCAGCAGCAGCCGCGGCCCATGCAGCAGCGCTCGCGCGATCGCCAGCCTCTGCCGCATCCCGCGCGAAAACGTTCGCACGATGCTCCCGGCGCGCGAAGCGAGGCCACATGCATCGAGCCCCGCCGCAACTCGCGCACCGACGCGATCGAGCCCGTACAACTCCGCAAAGAGCGTCAGATTTTCCGCCGCAGTGAGCTCGTCGTAGAGCAGCGTGCTGTGCGCCACCATGCCGATCAGCGCCTTCGGTTCCTCTGATGCAACCTTCGACGTAAACCGCACGCTCCCGCTCGTCGGCCGCATCAGCAGCGCCGCGATCCGCAGCAGCGTCGTCTTGCCCGCGCCGTTCGGTCCCAGCAGCGCGACGAATTCGCCCGGTGAAATCTCGAGCGACACGCCGCGCAACGCCTGCAGCGGACCAAACCGCTTCTCGATTTTCTCAAAGGTGACGCCGAGGTCCGGCGCCGTTCGGGTTGCCGAAGCCGGTGTCGCGCTGGTTGCGGACAAGGGAAGTGGTCAGCCTCGCACGAGGCCGCGCAGCGTTTTCTGCACGCGCTCGCGTTCGCGGGCGTAATCTTCTTCGGAGATCGTGCCGGCTTCGCGGCGCAATTCGAGGCGAAAGAGCGTGTCCTTCAGTTCGTCGAGGCTGCCGCGGACTTCGCTCTCGATTCCCGCCGCCGTGGCCGCGCTCGCCGGTGAAGCGGAAGGCGCCGGTGCGCGCTGCGGCCTCGCTGCGGGCGCATTCGTCGGCGCCGGCACGGGCATTTCGAGGTTATCGCCTGCGCTCGCCACCATGCCCTGCGGCTGCCGCCAGACGTACAGCGCGCCCAGGACAAAAATCGCCGCGAATCCCGCCACAAGGATCCATTTCAAGCTGTCGAGCCGCGCGGGCAAGGTCGTCACGCTTGCGGTCGCCGGCGCCGTGCCCGAATCAGCCCGCGAATTCACCGTGGGATTTTGCGAGTTGTCTCCCGCCGTCCCTCCGTCGCCGGTATTATCGCTGCTCTGTTGCGGCGGGGGCGCCGTCCCCGAAACCGAGACGGCAATCGGCGTATTTGCCGCAACGGTGTCGCGCATGTACACGTTGAACCCCTGCTCCGTGCCCGCGGGAGAAAAGCCGCCGCCCGTCACTTGCAGCGTCGGCGGCGCAAACACGGCCAGCCGGTCGGCGCCGTAGGGAGAAACGAAGCGCAACTTGGCTTGATTTCCCGGGTAGGGCACTCGATATGCGACGCGCACGGTGCTGTCGCCCGGCCGAAAGGGATAGTCGATGGCCTTCTCGTCTTTCCCCTTTTCCATCGGGTTTTGCACGACTGGCATCCCCGACGTTCCGACCACCGACGCATCCGTGAACTGCGCCCCCGCCGGCATCGAGAATAGAAACGACCCGGTCGGCCGGTAATACGCCACGGGGGGCTGCGTCTTGTTCGAAACGTTATACTCCTCGCCGACCACCAGATCGTTTCCGTCCGGTTGCAGAATGATCGCGTGCGCCGTCACGCTGAATGCGCTTGCCTTGTCGGTCGGCTCAAACACCTGTATGTTGACGGTATTCGTTCCCGGCGTGGCTGGCTCGTGGTAATTCACGCCGTGGTAGACGGCCCGGATCAGCATCGGCCCCTGGCCGAGCGCCGGATTGCTCAGCTCGTAATGCCCTTCGGCATCCGTCTTCGTCTGCGCTACCGGCTTCATCGTGCCTTGCAGTTGAATCAGAATCACGTCCACGCCTGCCGCCGGCTTCCCGGTGGTCCCGTTCGTCACGGTTCCGGCAACAGTCCCGGCAAACGCCGCCGCCGCAAGCAAGCATGTCAGCAGGGAAGCGCGCAGCGCTAGTCGGGCTGCACGCGCCATGCCCCGGCGGTTTAAGAATCTCAAATCTGCCGTCTCGAATTTCAAATCGAGCCTCTCGATTTGCTGGCCGCCACGCGCGTAGCCGGCGTCGGCGTCCCGCCCGTCAGCAAATCCATCTCCGCGAGCACCCGCGCCGCTTCTACTTCAAGCGATTGCTTCGTCTCTTCGTAATCCGCTTCCGAGAATTTGCCCGCGCGAAATTCAAACCGAAGATCGCGCAGATTCTCGTAGATCGCATCGCGCCGCTCCATCAACTGGTCGAGCTTCGTGCGGTGCGGCGCCGTATCGGAAGGCTCCAGCCGCAAATAAAAGATGAAAAGCATCGTCGCGAGGGCCAGCAGCGCGCACGCCACCACGATATCCACGTTACTCATCGGATTCCTTGCCGGCCTCGCGCCGCGCGCGCTCCATTACCTCGGCCGAAAGCGGCGGCCCCGAAGCAGGCGCCAGTGCCGCCCGCCGCTGCCATTTCCGCAACACGTACCACACCAAAAGCAGCGCCGCGATCGGGAATAGAATCGGCATAACCCACGCCAGCCAATCGAACCCGGCTTTGGGCGGCTCGATCAGCACGGTCGGCCCGTATTCCTGTACGAACGATTGCAGAATCAAATCGTCCGAATCGCCGCGCGCCACTCGCGCGTCGATTTCCTTCAATTCGGCCTTCGCCGTGTCGCACGGCCCCGCAAACGCCCCGCCGCTATGCGTGCACATCCCCGCCGCATCGTCGCACCCGCCGCACATGCATTTCACGCGCTTGCCCAGCGATTTCGCTCTTGCCGCTTGTTCCGGCGTGAGCTGCACGCTCGCTGTCGCGTTCGGCGGCGCGGCATTTGGCGCGAGTTGTTGTGATTCCTGCTGCGCGGCCTGCGAATCCTGCGCTGGCAGGGTAGCGGCGGCCGCCAAGGCCGTGGCGAACGCAAGCGCTAATGCGAAGGATGCCTTGCGGCAAATTTTCATGGCTCGCAGCTCGCGGATCTCAATCATGTCCGTCCGTTCGCCGAATCGGCGCCGCCACCGCCGCGCCGGCTTCGGGCGACACGCCCTCGCCCCACGCCTGTTCCGCCACAGGCCGCAGCACGATCGCCGCCCGCCGGTTGGGCAGCATCGCCAGACCCGTTCCCAGCACCACCACAATCCCGCCAAACCAGATCCATTTCACCAGCGGATTGATATACGCGTGGATCACCGGCTGATTCGTGTCCGGATTCCGCCCCGCGTACACAACATACAGATCGCGCAGCGGCGAGCTTTCAACCGCCACCATCGTCTCCGTCACCTGGCTTGCGAGAAAGAAACGGCGCGAGGGATACAGCATCATCTCCGATTTGCCGTCGCGAAACACTTCGAGCGTCGCCCGCTGCGAAGTGTAATTGTCGTTTTGGGTTTCGTCGAAGTTCTGGCAAACGAGAGTGTACGGCCCGATCGTCAGCGTATCCCCCGGCGCCATTTGCTTCTGGATGTCCTGCTTGAACGCCGTGCCGCAAATCCCGATGAAGATCAGCACCATGCCGAAGTGCACCACGTACCCGCCGTAACGCCGCGTGTTTCGCATCGTGAGTTCGCCCGCGGCCGTCAGCAGGTTCGTCCCGTCGCGCTGCGAAATCACCCGCGCGCCGCGGTAAAACTCCGCCTGAATCGTGAGCGCAACGAAAACGCAGAGCATCAAGCACATAAACGGGTAAAAACCAACGAAGCCAAAGAACAATGCAACCACCGCAGCCGCTATGCCGCCGGCCAGCGGCCACGCGAAATTCCGCTTCAGCGCGTCGAACGACGTCTTCCGCCACGCCAGCAGCGGCCCGATCCCGGTCAGCAGCAGCAGAAACAGCGCGATCGGAATGTTCACCTTATTAAAAAACGGCGGCCCGACGCTGATCTTGCTTCCGGTAAACCATTCCGAAAACACCGGGAAAAGCGTTCCCCACAGCACCGCGAAGCATGCCGCCAATAGGACGAGATTGTTAAAGAGAAAGCTCGACTCGCGCGACACGATCGAATCCAGCTGATTGTCGCTGCGCAGGTAATCGCGGTTCTTGTACCACGCGACGAGACACACCGCCAAAATAATCCCGAGGAACCAGACGAACCATCCGCCAATCGACGACTCCGCAAACGCATGCACCGAGCTCACGACGCCCGAGCGCGTCAGCATCGTCCCCAGGATGCACAGCATGAATGTCACGAATACGAGCCAGACATTCCACACCTTCATCATCCCGCGCTTTTCCTGCATCATCACGGAGTGCAGGAACGCAGTCCCCGTGATCCACGGCAGCAGCGAGGCGTTCTCCACCGGGTCCCAGGCCCAATATCCGCCCCAGCCCAGCACCGCATACGCCCAGTGCATGCCCAGCAGAATCCCCACGGTCTGGAATCCCCACGCCACCATCGTCCAGCGCCGCGTGATGTGAATCCATTTCTCTCCCGGATACCGCCCCAGCAATGCGGCCAACGCAAATGCGAAAGGCACCGTAAATCCCGTGTAGCCCGAATAGAGCATCGGGGGATGGATCACCATCTCGGGATATTGCAGCAGGGGATTGAGGCCGTTGCCGTCCGAAAGGGTAGCCACATGCATTGCGCCGCCTGCGCCCACGCCCCCCAGCACATGAAACGGGCTCGCCACGAAATTATTCAGCGTCAGGAAAAAAATCTGCACGCCGGCCAGAATCACGCCGACGTATGGCATCAGTTCCGGATGCTTTTTCCGGTTCAGGAAGAGCGCGAAAAACGCGTAGGTCGATAGCAGCCAGCTCCACCACAGCAGCGATCCTTCCTGCCCCGCCCACAGCGCCGCGAACTTATAGAACGCCGGCAGCGCCCGGTTGCTGTGCTCGGCCACATACGCCAGTGAGAAATTGTCCGTGAAGAAGAAATATTCGAGCGAGGCGACGGCCAGCGTGATCAGCCCGAAAACCGCCATGCCCGCGTTGCGCGCGCTTTTCGTCAGCAGCGGGCGTCGCGTGATGATTCCCGCGATTCCGGCGCTAAATGCATACACCGCTGCGATGAACGCGAGCAGCAGCGCAAACGAGCCGAATACATCCATGAAGATCCCCCGAAGGTCAGCTCTTTCCGGTATTCATCGCGGCGGGCTGGCCCGGCGTGGCCTGATACTTCGACGCGCACTTCGCCTGCACCTGATCCGCCATGAAATGCCCGTCGGGCATCAGCTTTCCTTCCACCAGAGCCTGCGCCCCGTCCTTGAACGTGTCGGGCAAGGGATCGCTCCCGGTATAGCTCACGGGCATTTTCTTGCCCTGCTCCTCGAGCACGAAATCGATTCGTCCGTCCAGGTGCTCGATCGATCCCGCCGCCACGTCCCCGGAAACGCGCATCCGCTGGTGCAGCGCGGCCCCATGCAGCGTCGCAACCTCTGAAATGGTGTGGTAATAGGTCTTGCTCTGCGTATATCCGGCATAGGCGAGCACCAAAAGCGTCGCCACAATAATTCCCGAGCCGATGATAAATTTCCCGCGGGCCTTCATATATTGACTCCCGATGCCCCAGACCTTCAGTTAACTCGTGATTCTAACACAAGCACGAGAGGCCGGTGGGACGGGATCAACCGGAAGCAGGGCTTCGGAATCTGCTGAGTTTCATCTTGAAACGACGAAAACGCTCGTGGAAGCGTTGGGATTGCTGTCTTACATGGGGCGAGGATTCCGCGCCTCACGGGGAGGAGTCGGCGCGTCCCAGGAATCTCTTTAGCTCGCCGACCCTGGAAAGTCGGAAACGGCGGTTTCGGTTTCCGGCGCGCTCTCGGCTGCAATCGTCGTCACCGGCGCCGGCGGCTCTTCCGCGTCAGCCGCTTTGCCCAGTTTCGTCCGCAGGCACCCAACCAGCTCCGGCGCAAGATTGGAAATATTCATCCCTTCAGACACGATGAATTTGCAGCTCAAGATTGGCCGCGACTGGTCGTCGTCCGAGAGCTGGCAATTCACCCGGCAATATTGGCATTCCTGATTCCAGCAGAATCGCCCATAAGGAACCGTCTCGGGGCTAATGAACTGAAACGCCCGCAGCAGCGAATTGCGTTCCGGCACAAGAAAAGTCTTCCCGAGAATCGTGATCTCGACCAGCTTCTCGTACGGTCGAAACACATCGCCCATAAGTGGTGATTCGCCTTGTGCCATAAGGTCTGTACCCCTCGACTGCGTCCACGTTAGAGCAGCGGTCGTTGCGGGGCAACTACAACGGCGGGCAAACGTGCTCAATGTTCCAATGGAGCAGAAGGCGAAGGGCTTCGCGCCTTCGATCTCGGTTCGTGCCTTATGTAGCCCGCCCGTATTCCGGGGCGAGACGCTCAGTCTCTAGGGTCTATTTGAAGGTAGCGCCGCGGCCTTCAGCCCGGCATTGGACGCCGGGGCTCGCCATCGAGAAAAACGAAAAAGGAGAAGGGGACTTCAAGCGCGGGCGTCCCGAAACGGCAAAGGTCCCTCGTTCACGCCGCAGCAGCCATCCGGTACGATTCGTCCGCCGCGCGCGGCAGCAGCAAAATCAACGTATACACGCCGAGCACCAGCCCGAGCGGTCCGGTCACCAAACCAAAAAATCCCGCCGCCAGCGCCATGTTCCTCCGCGAACGCGAGCGCGTCAGTTGCGCGCTTCCCGCCATCAGCGCGAATATCCCTGCAAGCACCAGCACCGCCACCGCGAGCACCAGCCCCAGATGAAAGAAGGTCATCCATGCATATGGGTTCGGGACGCGGCTCAAAAGCGCGCCCCACATGACGGATAGCGTATCGGCTTGCACCACAAGCCATCCAACCTCGAGAAAACAAACCACGCCGTAAAGCGCCCATAAAACTCCCAGCGTCTTTCGGCGCGAATCAAAGGTCATAGGTGCCTCCGCGGGCGAAAGTAAAAGGAGCATACGGCGACACTACGCTGCGGCCCGGTGTGCGAACAATACGAGAAACACCCTATTTCAGGCGAAGAACTGCCCCATGCGGCGGAATTTTTCGTAGCGCTGCTCCACAAGTTGTTGCGGCGGCAAAGCCGAGAGCTGTTGCAGTGAATTCGTCAGCACCGGATCGAGCATTCGCGCCGTGGCGGCGTGATCCATGTGCGCGCCGCCCTGCGGCTCGGGAACGATATCGTCGATCAGCTTCATCTCGAGCAGATCGCCCGCGGTAATCTTCAGCGCCTCGGCGGCCAGCTCAGCCTTCGTCGCATCGCGCCACATGATCGAAGCGCAGCCCTCCGGTGAAATCACGGAATACACCGAATTCTCCAGCATAAAAATCCGGTCGCCCACTGCGGTCGCCAGCGCGCCGCCAGACCCGCCTTCGCCCGTGATCGTCACGACGATCGGCACCGCCATTCGCGACATTTCCCGCAGGTTCAGCGCGATCGCCTCCGCCTGCCCGCGCTCTTCCGCGTCCACGCCCGGATACGCGCCCGGCGTGTCGACAAAAACCAGAATCGGCCGCCCGAATTTTGCTGCCAGTTGCATCGCCCGCAGAGCCTTGCGATACCCTTCCGGTTTCGCCTGTCCGAAATTGCGCGCCAGCCGCTGCTTCGTGTCGCGGCCTTTCTGGCTGCCGATCACCATCACCGGCTTGCCGTGATACCACGCCATGCCTGTCAGCAATGCCGGATCGTCCGCATAGTGCCGGTCGCCGTGAATTTCGCTGAAGTTCTCGAAAAGCAGCCGGATGAAATCTTCGGTGTAAGGGCGCTGCGGGTGCCGCGCGAGCTGCAATTTCTGCCATGCATCGAGATGCGCGTAAAAATCGCGCTTCAGCTCGTCGACTTCCAGGCGGATGCGCTCGATTTCGGCAGCCCCCGCATCCGAGGGATCGGTCAGCCCGCTCAGCGCCTCGACGTCGCGTTCGAGCGCATTGATCTCGAGCTGCCGCATCTTCTGCCGGTCTTTTGCGGCGGAGGCAAGCGAAGTCTTCGCCTCGCGCGTCACGCCCGGTTTCTCCGTCGCGTGGTCTCTCGCGGCCCTGGCGAGCGCTCTTTCTTCCTTCAGCCGCCGCGCGCGCGCCGCACGCAGCCGCTTGAGCCTCTCGCGCGCCAGTTTCCGCTTTTCGGTCTCTTCGCTCACTGCACCACCGCGACCGAATCGTCCCCGCAGATTTCGCGCACGCGCTCGAGAAGCTCTCCGTCCGCCTGCACCGCGCTCGACGCTTCGAGCGTGGCCTCGCTTCCATCGTCCGTCACCAGCTCGAACGCCACCTTGCAACGCCCCGGGTGGCTCGAGAAAAGCTGCTGGAGCCGGTCGAGCGCCGAGGCCTCGAGCGCCCCCAATTCCACCCTCACGCGCAACAAACTCGGCGCACCGCCGTTCACGCCATTCGCGCCGTTCACGCCATTCGTGCCATTGGCGCCGTTTGCGGCTTTCGCCGTGCTCTGCTCGATCATCCGCTCGATCGGCCGCGCGTCAGACACGATCACCCGCGTACCCACGTCCTCCACCGCCACGCGCCCCTTCACCAGCAGCGGCGTCGCCGTCTTCAAGATCGGTTCCAGCTTCTGAAACGCCTCGGGAAAGGCCAGCGCCTCGATCACGCCCGTGCGGTCCTGCAGCGTCAGGATCGCCCATTTCGCGCCTCGTCGCGACCGCATGGGCCGCGCCTGGACGATGATTCCCGCCACCACGATTTCCTCGCCGTTGCGCCGCCCTTCGATCGTCGAAATCTCCACTGCCTGCAAATCCTTCAGCCGCCCCGCGTATTTGTCGAGCGGATGCCCCGAAATGTAAAAGCCCAGCGTCCCGTATTCCGCCGCCAGCAGATCGTGTTCGGGCCATTCCTCCACTTCCGGCAGCACCTCGGCTGGCGGTTCGACGGGCGCTGTCTGGCCCCCGCCCATGAATAAGCCGTGCTGACCGCTCTCCTTCGCCCGCTGCACCTTTTGCGCGCGCTCCACGGCGCGGTCGATCACCGCGATCATTTGGGCCCGGTGCGCTCCCAGCCCGTCGAGTGCGCCCGCGCGGATCAGGCTTTCCAGCACCCGTTTGTTCAGCAGCCGCGGGTCCACCGACTCGCAAAACTGGAAGAAGCTCGTGAACCGCCCCAGCGTTTCCCGTGCCGCCAAAATCCCCCGCACCGTGTTCTCGCCAACGTTCTTGATCGCCGCCAGCCCGAACCGGATGCTGTCGCCCACCGGCGTAAAGTTCAGGTCGCTCGAATTGACGTCCGGTGGCAGCACGGTAATCCCCATGCTGCGTGCCTCGTTGATGTATTTCACCACCTTGTCCGTGTTCCCGGTTTCAGACGTCAGCATCGCGGCCACGAATTCCACCGGATAGTGCGTTTTCAGCCACGCCGTCTGATACGCCAGCAGCGCATACGCGCACGAGTGCGACTTGTTGAATCCGTACCCGGCGAATTCGGCCATCAGGTCAAACATCTTCTCGGCCTTCTTCGCCGGCACTTTTCGCGCCTGGCAGCCCACCAGGAACTTCTCGCGCTGCGCCGCCATTTCCTCCGGCTTCTTTTTCCCCATCGCGCGCCGCAGCAGGTCCGCATCGCCCAACGAGAATCCCGCGAGCTTGTTCGCGATCTGCATCACCTGTTCCTGATACACGATCACGCCCCACGTCTCGGCCAAAAACTCCTCGAGCTCCGGCAAATCGTACGTCACCTTCTTCTTGCCGTGCTTCCGCGCGATGAAATCGTCGATCATGCCGCCCTGAATCGGCCCGGGCCGGTACAGCGCGTTCAGCGCCGTCAGATCCTCGAGCCGCGTCGGCTGGTATCGCTTCAAGATGTCGCGCATGCCGTGCGACTCAAACTGGAAAATACCCGTCGTATCGCCGCGCGAGAAAAGATCGTAGGTCGGCTTGTCGTCAAGCGGCAGCGCCGGCAGATCGAGCGTCACGCCGCGATTCTGCTGCACCAGCCGCACCGCATCGTCAAGCACGGTCAGCGTTGTCAGCCCGAGAAAATCCATCTTCAGCAGGCCGATTCGCTCGAGCGCGTTCATGTCGTACTGCGTCGTGATTTCGTCTTTGTTCGATTTATACAGCGGCACGATTTCCGTGAGCGGTTGCGGCGAAATCACCACGCCCGCCGCGTGTGTCGAAGCATGCCGCGCCAGCCCTTCCAGCCGCAGCGCCACCTCGACCAGTTCCTTCACGCGCTCGTCCGTCTTCCGCAGCGACTCAAGTTGCGGCGTCTGCTTCAGCGCATCCTCAAGCTCGATATTCAGCGTCGTCGGGATCATCTTCGCGATCTTGTCCACTTCGCCAAACGGCATGTCGAGCGCGCGTCCCGCATCCTTCAGTACCGCCTTCGCCGCCATCGTCCCAAACGTGATGATCTGCGCCACGTTTTTCTCGCCGTACGTCCGCCGGACGTAGTCGATCACCTCGCCGCGCCGCCGCATGCAGAAATCGATATCGATATCCGGCATCGACACGCGCTCGGGATTCAGGAATCGCTCGAAAAGCAGATCGTATTGCAGCGGGTCGACGTCCGTAATCTGCAGCGCGTAGCCCACCAGGCTGCCAGCCGCTGAACCGCGCCCCGGCCCCACCGGCACTCCCTGCGCCCGCGCGTAGCGGATAAAATCCCATACGATCAGGAAGTAGCCCGCGAAGCGCATCTTCTGGATCATCTGGATTTCGGCCGTTAACCTCTGCTCGTACTCGGCGAGCGAATGCCGCAGCGAGCCCGCTTTCGCCAGCCGATCGAGCACGGGCACCCGCAATGCAAAACCCTCTCGCGCCACTTTCTCGAAATAGGAATCCGCCTCGAGGCCCTCGGGCACCTTGAATTCAGGGAAGGGATTCGTCACGCGCTGGATTTTCACGTTGCAGCGGTCGGCAATCGCGACGGTCCGGCTCAGCGCCTCCGGCAGCTCGCCGAACACCTGCGCCATCTCTTCCGCCGTCTTGAAATAAAACTGGTCGGTCGCGAATTTCATCCGCTGCGTATCGCTCATCGTCTTGCCCGTCTGAATGCACATCAGCACTTCCTGTGCATGGGCGTCCGATTTCGTCAGGTAGTGGCAGTCGTTCGTCGCCACCAGCGGAATGCCGCTCTCTTTTGAGAGCTTTACGAGGTCGCGATTGATGCGCGGGTCGACCTCGAGTCCCTGATCCTGCACTTCGAGGAAAAAATTGCCCTTGCCGAAAATATCCCGCAGTCGATAGGCGTTGGTCCGCGCCTGATCGTACTTCTCGCTCAGCAGCGCATCGGCCACTTCGCCGCGCAAGCACGCCGAGAGTGCGATCAGCCCGCTGCTGTGCTTCGCCAGCAGTTCGTGATCCACGCGCGGCTTGTAGTAGAAGCCATCCAGAAATCCGGTTGACACCAGCTGGATCAGGTTCCGGTAGCCCTCTTCGTTCTCGCAGAGCAGCACGAGATGGTTCGACCGCTCCGCGTCCGCCCCGCGATTCTTGTGATTGTCCGGCGCCACATAGACTTCGCAGCCGATGATCGGCTTCACGCCATGCGTCGTCGCCTTGTGGTAGAAGTTCGCGGCCGCGAAGAGGTTGCCGTGGTCCGTCACCGCCACCGCTTTCATCCCGCGGCGCGCGGCCTCCTGCGTGAGCTCGCCGATTTCGCAAGCTCCGTCCAGCAGAGAGTAGTCCGTATGCAGATGTAGGTGTACGAAATCAGGCGGAGCTGAGGATGCCATGCGAGGCCATTCTAACAAAAAACGCGGCGCGTAAGTTTCTCCAAATTCCGCCTCGTCCATTTCGCGGATTTTTCGCGCAACTTTTGCCGCGGCGCAGGGTTTAATTTGAGGGTCGCTCTGTGTCCTGCCGGGGGCGCGCTTTGGGCAACGAATGCCTCATTCCGATGCAACCGCGGACTCGGCTAATCAATCTCATTACAGTGGGCCGCCAGCGGCCGCGGGCGAGGACCCTTGGTTGCGTTGCTGCTTGCCTGCCGCTGATGCGCCCAAATCCAGGTGAAGGGAAGAGGCTCATGTCGCTACGCAAAGCCATTTATCTCGTCATATTTTCCGTCGCACTCCTTACGTTGGGAGCATCCGGCGCGCAAGCACAGTGGAGTTCCAGTGGCGGCGGCTACGGCGGTGGTTTCTGGAACCGCGGAATCGAAATCACCCCGTTTGGCGGTTCCCGCTTCGGCGGCGTGATCGACGCTAATTCCAGTCAGGTCTCGAACGTCGACTACCTTACCATTCGCAGCGGCTGGGATTATGGCGCCATGCTCGACGTCGATCTCTTCCCCCACGCGCAGGCCGAGTTCATGTGGAATAACCAGCCCACCGTCCTTGGCGAGCACATTCCGGGCAGCGGTTCATCGCGCATCGGCGAAGCCAGCCTCGATATGTTCCAGTGGAGTTTTCTCTATCAATTCCTCCAGCCGGGATCGAAGCTCCAGCCCTACGCCGTTGCCGGCGTCGGCTTCACCAGCTACAACACGAACGGGATCATCGACCTCGGCAACGAGTTCGGCTATAACATCGGCGGCGGCGTGAAGTATTTCTTCACTCCGCACTTTGGCTTGCGCCTCGAAGCCCGTTACTCGCCGTCCCGCACCACGCAAGGTGTTGGAGAGTATTGCGACCCGTATGTCGGCTACTGCTACCCGGTGACGGTAAACAACTACGCCCACCAGGGCCAGGCGAATCTCGGCGTGATCTTCCGTTTCTAGTTTGCCGCGAGCGAGCGCTGCAGGGTTTGGAGTGCGGCGGCTTGCCGCCGCCTTTGGCGGCGAAGCTTGCTTCGCCGTTCGAGCACATCGAAGATGAAACGCGTTCAGGCGCGAACCTCGTCGTTCCGGCCGAAGCGCGAGTTTTGTTCCTGGCTTTTGCGATGGGGAACCGGCGGTTCGCTAGAATTCGCCGGACTCTTGCGTGTAGCTGAATCCCGGCAGGCTCGCGGCGGCGCCCGTCTTCGACACCTTCACCCGCACGGGCGGTTCATTTTCCGAGCCGGCCTTACGCAGCACGGCAAACGTAGCGAGCGCCTCGCTGTACACTTTCGTGACGAGAAACGACTCGCCGCCGTCGTCTTTCTTCCAAACTTGCCCAACCTGAATTTTTTTCACCGCCACGATACGACTGTAGCCAGCTTCCGCCGGGGTCGTCAATACCGGACACCCGCAAGTTGCCAGGATGATCCCTCGCCAGTCGGCGCGCCTCACCAATGGCCCGCCGAACCAGGGACTTCCGCCGCCCGACTTTTCATAGCTTCCCCGCGAGGCTTTGTGGCATCTTATTGTCAGAGCGTGGGTGATGCCGGAAACCAAAAACATCGCGGTCATCCTGTTTCAGCTGGGCGGCCCGGATTCGCAGGAAGCCGTCGAGCCGTTCCTCTACAATCTTTTCTGCGATCCCGATATCATCAATTTCCCCGGCTCGTTCCTGGCCCGCAAGCCTCTCGCCAAGCTGATTTCCACCACCCGGTCGAAGACTGTCCGCGTGAAATACGCCGAAATCGGCGGTGGCTCGCCGATCCGCCGCCTCACCGAGCAGCAGGGAAGGTCGCTCGAATCGGCGCTGCGCACGGTGATTTCCGCGCGCGTGATCGTCGCCATGCGCTACTGGCATCCGAATACGGTCGAGGCGATTTCGCAGCTCGAGGCTGGTCCCTTCGACGAGCTCATCCTGCTGCCCCTCTACCCGCACTATTCCTTCGCCACCACCGGCAGCAGCCTGAAGGAATGGAATCGCTACTACAAACCCAGTGTTCCCGTGCATCTGATCGATCACTTCTTCGATCATCCCGATTACCTCGCGGGGATCGTCGAGCGGACCAACAGCGTCCTCTGCCAGTTGCCGCGCCCCGACGACGTTCATCTCGTCTTCAGCGCGCACGGCCTTCCGATGGCGCTCGTCGAAAAAGGCGATCCGTACCCGGAGCATATCGCGGCTACGGTCAAGCTCGCCTGCGAGCTCGGCGCCTGGGAGAATCCGCACACGCTCTGTTTCCAAAGCCGCGTCGGCCCGCAGAAATGGCTGCAGCCGTCTCTCACCGGAACGATCGAGAAGCTGGCGCGCGAGGGCGTGCGCCGCATGCTCGTAATTCCGATTTCATTCCTCACCGAGCACATCGAGACGCTCCATGAAATCAATATCGAGGCCCGCGAGCAAGCCGAATCGCTCGGCATCCGTGATTTCCACATGATGCCCGCGCTCAATGATTCGCCGCTTTTGATCCGCGCGCTGGCCGACCTCACCTTGCGCGCCGTGGGCCACCGCTCCGGCGTCGCCGAACTAGCGATTTAGCTCTGATCTCTGCGTCGCCCTGCCCTGAGTATGTTGGAAGCCGAAGGGTGCGGCAGTTCCGTTGCATTTGCCTTCGATCCGTCGGTGCTATCATGGTCTTGTTGCTGCCCGCCCGCAGAAAAGAGGGCTCATGCTTGAAAGAATGAAAGATCTCCCGAATGGCATCGATGGCCTGAAGGCCGTCGGAAAAATATCCAAAGAGGATTATGAGCAGGTTTGTGTCCCGATCATGGAAGAAGCGCGCCGCGAAGGGCGCCGCCTTCGATTCCTCTATCAGCTCGGCCCGGAATTCGAGGGTTTCACTCCCGGCGCCGCCTGGGAAGACGCGAAGATCGGCTTTCAGTCGATGCGCCTTTTCGACGGCTGCGCAATTGTCACGGACGTGGGCTGGATCCGCGAATCGACCCGCCTGATGAGTTTTTTCATGCCGTGCCCCGCAAGGGTATTCGGCAATCAGGAGCTCGGCAACGCGGTCGCCTGGCTGGCCGCCCTTCCGGAAGGCCCGGCGATTTCGCACCGGCTGATTCCGGAATCCGGGGTGATTGTCGTCGAAGTAAAGCAGCCGCTGCGCGCGCAGGATTTCGACGCGCTCGCGATCACCGCCGACGCCTGGATCGAAGCGCATGGCGAGCTGCAGGGACTCGTGATCCACGTCCGCGAATTTCCCGGCTGGGAGAGCATGGGCAGCATGCTGCGGCACCTGCGCTTTGTCCGCGACCATCAGCGCCACGTCAAGCGAATCGCATTCGCCGCGGATAGCAAGCTCGCCGGCGTCGCGCCGGGAATCGCGGACATTTTCATCCGCGCCCAGGTAAAAAGCTTCGCCTACGACGAGCTCGATATCGCCATCGCCTGGGCCTCCGGCCCGGCCCGCACCCACGTAGCAGCGAGCCAATCCGCCGCCAACTGACCGGCGGGAGTCCGGAACGTCAGGCGGAATCCGTTCGCACACACCAACTCAATGCTTCCGTAGCGCCACGCGAATCGCCGACGGACTCTATTTCTTCCTGTCGTCAATCTCCGGCGGTAGGTCGGCGTCTTCTTGAATGGGCGTATCTCCCAAATCCGACGGCGCGGTCCGCGGATATTCGGACTCCCGCGCCGTCAGTTGGCGGTTTCCGTAGACTATGAGAGCCGCAATCGCCAGAACTATCACCGCTCCTACCCCTATGAGAATAGCCCCCGTTTCGATGTGTAGTGTATACAGGCACGCCATTACTGCACCCTCCATTATGCCGACTGGAATGTACGTCAGCGTAAATAGATCGTCAATAACGGTGTCGGTTTTCTACGTTGTTCGTCTCGGACGCAAATCCCGATGGGACGGTCGGCTTCCGGGTACTAGCCCTGCATGCGTGGCCAGACGTCTTGGAAGTCCGCGTTTTAGATCAGAATGTCTTCTTGCCTCGTGCTTTGGAATTCATGTAGCTCACCCCGCTTTCCCGGGGTGAGGTTTTTCGCTGCGCTCTTGAATTTCGTCGTCATTCTGCCTGCCGGAGCGGAGTCGAAGAAAGGGCGGTTTCTGCCTGAAAAATCTCTCTTCGCGCCCCTCCATTACCATGTCGCCGTGTGCGCGCCAGAAGCCTACGCCTTTGCCTTGCGCGTCACCTTCGGCCAGATTCCGTTTTTGCCGGGCGAGAGGATGCCGTGCGGGTCGATGGCATCCTTCAGGGTTTCGTGCAGGCGCAGGAGCGCGTGCTCGTTGAAGGAGTACGCGCCGGCGACGTCGCCCATGAAAGCCGTGTGCGTGCGGTACTCACCCCAGCCGTGTTCCGCGGACGTCCTAACCAGCCGCTTGAAAATTTCGCGATTGCGGCGATTCTTTTCAATGTCGTGCTCGATCGGGAAAAAATAGATGATCACGAACGCGCGCGCGAAAAACGACCAGATCGGAAACGCGGCGGGCGCTCCGCCGGACGTTCCCAGATCGCGCGCCACCTGATCGAACACCGCTTGCGCCTCGAGCACCGCCTCGCCCGTCATCGGAATGATCGGCGAGAACCACATGTGCCCCTCGCTGCGCGGCCCGCCAATCGAAAATGTCTGCAGGCTGGGAATGCCAAAGGGAACGGGATTGCGAATCTTCGCGAGCTGCTCGGCGTCGAGAGGGAAGCGGTAGGATGCGCCATCCTGAAAGCGCGCGCCGGGAATCGCGGCGGCGAATTGTGCTTTGGCGTATTCCCACTGCGCGGCCACCACCTTCTGCGGCCCGTAGAATGGCAGCGATACGCTCCAGTAGCCGAGATTGTTTTTCGCGGCGTAGTCTTCAAGGTCTTTCACCGAGCCTTTGGCGCGCAGCGAGGCGAGTTCCGATCCCGGCGGCGCGAACGCCAGCGGGCTCACGACCGTGGTCGTCGCCTGCACGATGCTCGAATTGATCAGCCGCGCGAAAACTTCGACCAGCGCGAAGAGGTCGTCATGCTTCGGCACGGAAACGCTGCCGGAAAGGTACGCCTCCGGCTCGGGCAGAAGCCAGAATCCCATCTTCGTCACGATGCCGAAATTCGATTGCGAAAACATGCCGTCGACGAACGGGCCGAAGCCGTACTTATATTGCTGCCACGTTTTCGAATTCGGCAGCGCACCCATTCCGGTGCGCACCAGATCGCCATTCGCCAGCACCACCTCCATGCCGCAGTGGCAATCGAAGTGGTCGCGCATCGGCGTGTACCCCCCGCCGCGTTCGAGCGCGTTGCCCACCAGGCTGCCCCAGCCGGGATCGGGCGGATCGATCCACACCTTCAGATTGCGCTCGCGAATGTAGCTGTAAAGATCGAAATAGCTGACGCCGGGCTCGACCAGCGCATAGTGGTTCTTGTCGTTCACCTCGATCACGCGGTCCATGCGCTTCAGGTCGAGGACGACGCTGCCGCCGAGCAGCGGCGCCGCGCCGCCGTAGCCGAGATTCTTGCCGGTCGAAATCGTCCACAGCGGAATTTTGTAGGCGTTGGCGATGCGCGCCACTTTCTGCACCTGCTCGACGTTGTCGGGAGCGACGGCTGCGGAAGGAATCGGCTCCTCGGCTTCGTGCCAGAAGGGCGAATACGAATCGCGATAGGTGCCGATGTCCTCCTCCGAGGTGAACACCCATTCCTTGCCGACTGCCTCGCCAAACTGTTTCAGCGCGTCGGCGAAATCCTTGCTGTTCACGCCGGGTGGAAGTCTCATCGCACGCTCCCTGTGGCTCGACCCATTGTCCCGATTGGGCGCGCGGCATGTTATGTCCCGAGGCATCGCGTGTCAAACCGGGGGCCATAAGGCGTAAATGTAGCGCCGCGGGCCTAGGCGCGGCATCTTGCTGTCAGATGGTGCAAAGGGGCGCCAAAACCGTCCTTTTGCGTCCATTTGTGGCCGTTTAACCTCCCGCCAGGGGGATCAATGATCCCCTTCTTATTGCAGGAAATTTGGACGCCTCGCACTCGTGCCCGGTGTCCCTTGCGAGGTGCTTTCCGCGCGTCACAAATCACGAGTCGCGAATCGCAGGCTCTTCCGCATGATATAACTGAGCCGTGGAATTCTCGCTCACCGACGAGCAGCAGCACCTCCGCCGCACCATCCGCGAATTTGCCGAAGGTGAAATCGCGCCGCACGTGATGGAGTGGGACGAAGCCTCGAAGTTTCCCTCGGAGATTATTCCCAAGCTCGCCGAGATGGGATTGCTGGGCGTGATCTTCCCCGAAAAATACGGCGGCGCGGGGATGGGCTACGTCGAATACGCGATCATCATCGAGGAGCTGTCGCGCGTGGATGGCTCGATCGGCATCATCGTCGCGGCGCACAATTCGCTCTGCACCAACCACATTTTCAAATTCGGCACCGAAGAGCAGCGGCAGAAATACGTGGTGCCGCTCGCGCAGGGCAAGAAACTCGGCTGCTGGTCGCTGACGGAGCCCGAGGCTGGCTCGGACGCGGGCGGCACACGCACGGTCGCGGCCCAGAAAGACGGCGGCTGGGTGATCAACGGCTCGAAAACGTTCACGACGAATGGCCACTACGCCGATATCTGCGTGGCGATGGCTGTCACCGACGCGCCGAAAAAGCACCACGGCATTTCCGCTTTCATCATCGAAAAGGGAACGCCCGGATTTCGCCCGGGGAAAAAGGAAAACAAACTCGGCCTGCGCGCGAGCGACACAAGCGAAGTGGTGTTCACCGATTGCCGCGTGCCGGCGGAGAATCTGCTGGGGCGCGAGGGGCAGGGATTCATCAATAGCCTGCAGATTTTGGATGGCGGGCGGATTTCGATTGCGTCGCTCGGGCTGGGCATGGCGCAGGGCGCCTACGAATGCGCGGTGCGCTATGCCAAAGAACGCAAGCAATTCGGCAAGCCGATCGCGGAATTTCAGGCGATCCAGTTCAAGCTGGCGGATATGGCGACGCAGATCGACGCAGCGCGCCTGCTGACCTATCGCGCGGCCTGGATGGCCGATCAAGCGATCGCATCGGGAGCCGCCGACACGCGCATCACCCGCGAATCGAGCATGGCCAAGCTATATGCCGGAGAGGTCGCCGTGCGCGTGGCCAACGAAGCCGTCCAAATCCACGGCGGCTACGGCTTCATCAAGGATTATCCCGCCGAAAAATTCTACCGCGACGTAAAACTCTGCACCATCGGCGAAGGCACCAGCGAAATCCAGCGCATGGTGATCGCCCGCCAGCTCCTCGGCAAGTAATCGAAACACGAAATTCGAAACTCGAAAAAGTGGGAAGAGAGATTCTTCGCTTCGCTCAGAATGGCGGAATCTGGGTTCGGCTCTACTAGTTTACGGAGCGGACGGAGTAGATCGGATATAGCGTGATCGAGCAACCGCTCTCTTCCGAGCAGAAGAGCAGGCCTCGCCGCAGGATGCGCGCCGAGCTGTCCTTGGGAAAGGGAACCTGGAAAGGCGCCTCAGAAAGAGCCTTCTCGGCAGACTTAAGCTGATCGGAGCCGCTGATGAACTCGGCGCTGACTTTGGACCCGGGCGCGAACAGCAGGAAGAAATCCGCCTCCGCCGAACCTGGCACGATGCGCGAAAGTTTTAGAGTCCGCATCTCGGTAAGCTCTTCGCCCGGCAAGTACAGATGTTTGATCGGCTTCCCCTTCGTGTAAGACGGGCGATCGTCCGATGAGTCAAAGCCGAGGTCGTCAAGCCGGCTCTGAATGGCGGTCGCGCGGTCTCCTGTGACGCGGCGCTCGGTTGTGTCCAGCGCCAAGCGGTACATGCGAATGGCGTCTTGAGTCTTGTGTTCCTGCTCGTAGAGCTGACCGAGATGGTCCGCCTCATTTCCTCCTTGAGACAATAGGAATGCCGCATTCAGCAGATTTTCCGCCCGATCGATGTGGCCGAGACGAAACTCGACCCAACCGAGCGTGTCCCAAAAGGCGGCCAGCTGCGACGGGTAGCCGAGATCCTCCATCGTGACCTTCTGCAGGTCGATGATTTGAGAATCGTGCTCCACCTGCTGCACCGCCTTCTGTGCGTAATCGAGAGCCTCGGGAAGATCCTGGTTCGCCTCCACAAGCGCCCACGCGACATTGTTGTACACCAAAGCCGGTTTGCCCAGAGCGAGCGCCTGCTGCAACGCGGCGTGCCCATCATCGGGCTTGCCGGAGAGAATGAAAGCGATCGCGAGATCGGCGTCCGCGGTGACATTCTTCGGATAGCACTTGAGTGCGGATTGCAGCAGAGGGATCGCCTCGGCGTAGCGTTTTTTTTGGACGAGCAGGTTGCCGAGATTCGAGGGAGCGTCGGCGTCGTCGGGAGCTATTTTCAATAAATTCTGCCAGGCTTCGATCGCGTCGTCTGGGCGTTGAAGCGACATCATCGTGAACGCGAATACCTTGTAGAGAAGGGGCTGCTTGGGATCGGATGCGATGGCCTTGCGAAAAGAGTCCGCGGCGTCATCCGAGTGGCGCATGTACGCTTGCAATTGCGCGAGGCGTATCCATGCGCGCGTGAACTTCGGATCGGCTGCGACCGATTGTTGCAGATCAGTGATGGCGCTGTTCGGACCGGAATCTCTCATCGCAGCCATTGCGCCGCTTTCGAGCATCTTTGCGGTGAACACGGTGCTGTCGGGAAGCGCATTGATTGAACTGGCGAGATATCGCATTGCGTCTTGCATGGACTGGATCGGAGGGCCATTGGCGGAACCGAGCTGGACGTAGCCGTCGACGTCCTTCCGCACGTCTTCGACGAATTTCTTGTAATCGGCATTTTCTCCGGCGGGAATCTGGCGCAGCTTGATCGTCAGAACGCGGCGGGCAATCAGCGTATTTCCCTCCCGGGAGTAGGAGGCATGGTATTCGGCGTAATCCCGCACGAGGTCGACGTTGGCCGGCGCGATCGGCACGTAATCCGAGGGTAGTTCGACCCGGGCGTCGGATTCGGTGGTGCTGGGCGAGCCGAGGAAGATAGGGTCGGACGGATCGGCATCGTCATCGAGGGCAGGCAGGATAAACGGCAGGCCGGGTACACTAATCTGGTGATCGGCCCAGTCGGGATAGTCCTTCCGAAGGTAGCTGTAGGAAAAGTGAAACGGCACATTCGTGGCTTCGGGCGAGGCGACGTTCACGTCGCTCACCGTGCCCGCAAAGTTGAGTCCGCGCGAGAACTGCTGTACCAAATCGTTCCACTGCGAGGAAGAGACTTGACGGAATGCTTCGCGCAGGACAAGTTCGAAATCGTCGCGATTTGTGTTTTCGATTTGCGCGTTCAGTGTGCCATCGGAGCTCAGGCTGCCGGTGACCCTGAACACATGTGATTCCTGCTCAGGCGGGTCGGCCGGGGTGGTGATGATCTGCGCGGGCTTGCCCGGGAAGATTACGAGGGCCGCCTTATCCCGGAGTGGTTGGACAAGGAAGCCCAAGGGAGCGACCTCCGCCGTGGTGTCCAGCCACGCGGCGCCCTTGCCCTGGGGAACGTACGCGATGATGTGGTTGAACTGCATCGGCGACGGAACATCGGGATCGAGTTTCTGCGTGGTGCTGATCAAGACCGGATAGGCCTGGATTCCGACGGCCTCGAGCAAGGACGCGAGCAGAGTATATTTGTCTTTGCAATCGCCAAAGTCATTCGAAAGGACGTCGTCCGCCGAATGGGGCTGATAGCGGCCGATGCCGAAGGCGATGCCTATGTATCGATAGCGCGTGCTGACGAAATCGTAGATTGCGCCAAGTTTCGCGGAGTCGTCCGTCATCCCTTTCGTGAGCTCGGCAGCTTTCGCGCGAACTGCCGCTGACGGCTCTACGCGATCCTTTTCAAGCCCCCAGTACCAGTCGGCCACCTCGTCCCAACTCTTGAAACTGCTGACCTGAACGTCGGGCGCGGGATTCAGACCGAGGCCCGCGGCGAGGGTCGCTTGCCCCTTCAGCTTTTTGGGTTTCGAGTCCAAATGCGAGCTCGTCCACGTGTAGACGCGGTGGCCGGACACCTCGGTGACCTCCGACGCGGTTCGCGGCCCCTTCACTTTCACGGGGCGATCGGATGGGACGCTGACTTCGAGGGTCTCGGCGAGCACGACACTCGTGTCGTCGAAGCTATACACGAACCAAAACTGTCCCGGGACGAGCGGCTTGGTTGTGTTCCAGCGCGCCTGGAACTCGAGGACGTCGCCGGCGCTCAGCCCCTTGACCGCGACGTGTTTCACGCGGAGGTCGCTATAGAAGGGCGCGCTGCGCGTGATCTCGGCGTCGAGATCTTGAATGTTGTCGGGCGGGGTGGTAACAACCGTGCCGTCGGACTTGAGAACCCGCACGTAATCGACGTCGACGGTTTGATTGGCGGATTCGAACGGAAATTCGAGTAAACCCCACTGCTGGACGCCCGTCTCGTTCTGTACGCGAATTCGCGATGTCAATGTGCGGATGGAGGTACCGTCATCCTCGAAAGAGACCTTCGTGGAGTTCAACTCGATTACAGAAGGCTCTCGAGAGTAATCGGCCTTTATCTGAGGGGTGTTTTGTGACGTTTGCCGTCGCGCGGCCGCAGTGTGATAGCAACACAAAAACACGAAGGCCAGAAGCGGGCAGCCCATGGTCCTTTTCATCGGTAAACGGTTGTAACCTCAGCCAGTCCAAAAAGCAAGAAGTGTCATGGTGTGTACCGTCGAGGAAGATACGGAAGCTTCGCTCTACCCCTGATTGATCATGAAGGTGGACATTTGATCGAAGAAGGCGCGGAGGAATTGCTCGACCTCGGGCGGCAGAGCGGCTTCGGCGAAGGCGTTGGCCATGAGCTGCATCCAGCGGTCGCGGGCGGTTTGGTCGATGCGGAATGGCATGTGGCGCGCGCGGAGGCGGGGATGGCCGCGCTCTTCGATGTAGCGCTGCGGGCCGCCGAAGCGGTAGATCAGGAAATCGCGTAGGCGCGATTGGGCGGCGGCGAGTTCGCCCGGCGGATACATCGCGCCGAGAATATCGTCGTGCGGCACCTGGCGGTAGAATGCGCCGACGAGCCGCGCGAATCCCTCCTCGCCGATCATCGAGTAGATCGCGGTTTCATCCATGGATGATCGATTCTAGCGCAGCACGCGGCGAGAGTGCGCCGCCTTCAGGATTGCGGCCGCGTCTTCCGCCGCCGCGCATAAGACAAGAGCCAGAAGATGGCGAGGCTGACGGCCGCGACGCCGAAAAAAAAGCCCAGTTTTAGCGTGATGGCGAAGGCAGCCATTCCAGCCGGGAAAGCCCAGAACCATACCTCGGCCTTGAATCCCTCTCCCCAGTCCGCGGGGCGGCCCGACGACGGAATGCGCGGCACGGGCGAAAAGAATAGGCGCGGGACCGCTTTGCGGTAGGCTTCGAACTGCGCTCCCTGGCTCGAGCGGAGTTCAAATTCCTCGCGCAGAATCAGGCGGTAGCAGAAGAGCACCATCAGTGCGACCGCCACAACGAATCCACTGCGGCTCATCATCGCGCCGGCGGCCACGGCCATCATGATGTTGCCGAGGTAGAGCGGATTGCGCACGTGGCGATACGGACCATCCGCCACTAGCGACGCCGATTTCACTTCAGAAGCGTAGACGATGTCCGCATGAAGGTACGACGAGGCCCACGTGCGAATCAGCGCCGCCAGCGCGAGAAAGCAGGCCGCAGCCGCGAAGAGAAGGTGCGCGAGCAGCGTCGCGTCGATTGACGTTCGCGCTTCGACCCAGTTGATCAGGGCCACGGAAGAGGTCTGATGGTCGAAGGCGTACAGTAAAAACGGGCACCCAAAAATCATGCCAAAAACCATTGCACGGTTCTTGAACTCCCATGCGGTCGCCCTCATGGTTTGGACGTTATCTTGGCCGGCAGTGAATGTAAAGGCGTTGCGCGGGGGGCCTCGCGTGCCGGTCTAATGGCGCGAATGCGGCTACGCGGTCGATTCGATTCGGCGGTCGGGGATGAACCACAGCACCGCGTTCACCACATAGAGCGCAATCGCTGCCCACGGCCGCACGTATGCCAGCGCGATTGCAAGCACGTAAATCGCAAGCGAGACCTGGCTTTTCAGATCGCTGCCCACGGCGCGCGCCAGCCGCGAACTGGGTCCATTGCACCTGATGATGGACCGCTCGAGCAGCAGATAAGCGATCGAGGCCATCGCCAGGACGATCCCGTAAGACGCAGTCGGCGCCGCAGCGAAGTGGGCTTCGTCCATCCACCGAATCACGAATGGAACCAGCGAAATCCAGAAGAGCAAAAACAGATTCGCCCACAGCACCGCGCCGTTGATCCGTTCCGTGGCGTGCAGCATGTGGTGATGGTTGTTCCAAAAAATTCCGACGTTGACGAAGCTCAGCACGTAGGCCAGAAACACCGGGACCACGGCAGCCAGCGACGCGAAGCTCGATCCCGAGGGTACGGTCAGCTCGAGGACCATGATCGTGATGACGACGGCGATCACGCCGTCGGTAAAAGCTTCGAGACGCTGCTTATCCATCTTGCTCCCGCCACGATTGTCGTTGCAGTCTGGTCTCCGCATCAGAGCATGGCCCGGGCATATGTTCAAGCGCGGGGAATACCGGCGGCCTTGCGCGACCGCAAGAAATGTCAAGACAGGCGCCGCGGCCTCCGATAGACTGCGGCGCCATGGTGCGAAGCATCCTGGCGGTGATCGCGGGAATCGCCGCTCTCACGGCGAGTTCGTTCGCGATCGAGGCAGTCGTCGACCCGATCCTGCTGCACGCCTTCCCGCAGGCGCTGCCGAATCGGGCGGCGATCAGTTCCAACCTGCCTGCAAGCATCGTCCTTTTCGTTTATACGAGCGCGTGCGTGGTTCTTGGCGGGTATGTGGCCGCGTGGATCGCGCGGCGGTCTCCCGTGTGGCACGCCGCAGCGATGGGCCTGCTGCAGGAAGCGCTCACCGTGTGGGCGATGATGTCGCTCGGCGATGTGGCGCCGCGAAGGAATTGGATCGTCACGCTGATCGTGACGATCCCGATGGCGCTCTGCGGAGGGTGGCTCCGCGCCCGGCAACAGCGGCAGCAAATAGCGGCCGGCGTCGCGGCAGGGAGCGCATCCGGATGATCGGGCAGCGGGGAAGTCGATTTCGGCGCGTGCAGCCCGCGCTGGCCTATGCGGCGAAGCACCTCGACAAGGACGTCTCACTCGCAGCGCTGGCGCGGCAGGCGGGGCTTTCGCCATTCCACTTGCAGCGGATCTTCACAACGACCGTGGGCGAAACACCGAAGGAAGCGACCCTGCGATTGCGGCTCAGCCGCGCGGCGGTGTTGCTGCTCACCACGAAGGATTCGATTCTCGATGTGGCGCTCTCTTGCGGTTTCCAGAGCCACGAGGCGTTCATCCGCGCGTTTCGGCGCCGCTTCGGGATGACGCCCAGCGCCTATCGCGCGCGCGGCTTTGCCGTCATCGCCAGTGACGCCCAGGCGGAGCGCCACGCTGCGCTCGTCGAGCAAGTGAGCCCGTGCGTCGGCCTCTATCACATCAGCGAATGCACGCAATCCGGGAGGAACGACATGACGTCCGCCATCGCGAAAAAAGAGCTTGCAGCGCAGCCTGTGCTCGTCGTGCGGCGAAGGATCAAGCCCGCCGACCTCGCGAAGACGCTCGCGGAAGTGCTGGGTCACGTTTTTGTCCATGCGCAGCAGAATGGCATGGCGCTCACGGGCCAGCCTTTCACGCGCTACATCGAGTGGGGGCCGGGCATCTGGACGATCGAGGCCGGGCTGCCGGTCGCTGCGCTGAAGAAAGATCTTCCCGCGAGTGGCGAAGTCCGCGCGGACACGCTGCCCGGCGGGCCTGCCGCAACGGTCACGCATACCGGCGCCTACGACGGACTGAGCGCAGCGCACGCGGCCGTGCAGCAATGGATCGAGGCGCAGGGCCTGAAAGCGGCTGGCGCGCCCTGGGAAGTGTACGTTACCGACCCGGCCGATTTTCCCGACCCGAAGGATTGGAAGACCGATCTTTTCTGGCCCCTCGCGCGATAAGCAAGGCCGAGTTCTTCGTATCCACTCGCGCTTTCCTTTGAAGTTTCGCGCTTCCGCTGTTAAGTTTCCGCTCGGAATTGCACACCTGCTAGGCTAAGACGGCACCGTGCTGCAAGCGCAAGTCCGAGGAGATGGCGATGAAGCTGGGAGAACTGGCGGAGAAGCTGGGGTGCGCGGTCGAGGGTGACGCGAACATCGAGATCATGGGCGTGGCGGGGATCGAAGAGGCCGCGCCAGGCGAGCTGACGTTTCTCGTGAACCGCAAGTACAAAGCGGCGCTGGACGCGACGCGCGCATCCGCGATCGTGATCGCGCGGGACGAGCCGCGCCCCCGCCACGTCGGGGCGCTGCGCTCCGCGAATCCGTACCTCGATTTCGCGCGGGCGATCGAGATTTTTCATCCGGCGCCGAAATATGCGCCAGGCGTTCACGAGACGGCGGTGATCGCCCCTTCGGCAAAAATCGGCGTAAGCGCGCACATCGGTCCTTATTGCTATGTGGGCGAGGATGTGACAATCGGCGAACATGCGGTGTTGCACAGCTTTGTCGCGATCTATCGTGGCGCGCAGATCGGCGACCATTTCTTCGCGCATTCGCATGCCTGCGTCCGCGAGGATTGCCGGATCGGCGATCGCGTCCTGCTGCAGAATGGCGTGGTGGTCGGCAGCGACGGCTTCGGTTTCGCGCGCCATGCGGACGGCCGCTGGCACAAAATCCGCCAGTCGGGAATCACGGTGATCGGCGACGACGTCGAGATCCAGGCGCAGAGCGCCATCGACCGCGCCACGGTGGGCGAGACGCGCATCGGCCGCGGCACGAAGATCGACAATCTCGTCCAGGTCGGCCACGCGTGCAAAGTTGGCGAAGATACGTTGCTCTGCGGGCAGGTGGGCCTCGCGGGAACCACGAATATCGGCAACAAGTGCATCCTCGCAGGACAGGTGGGATGCGCCGGGCACTTGACGGTCGGCGACGGCGCCGTGATCAGCGCGCAGAGCGGCGTGCCGACCGATGTTCCACCAGGCGCAATCTATTCCGGCTATCCGGCGATGGACAATCGCGCGTGGCGGAAATCCGTGGCGGCATTCAACCGCCTGCCGGAGATGCAGCGCGAGTTGCGCGAACTGCGCGAAGAGGTCGCCCGGATGCGCGCGGGGAAGTGAGAGCGGGAGGAAACTCCCGCCCTCCTGTGCGATGTGTGGCGAGCGGCTACTTGCCGCGAATCTCGTCGATCGCGCGCCGAAGGACGCCGATGATACGCTGGCGCTCTTCGGCCGAGGCGTCGAGCTTTTCGTAAAGCGCGCCCTTCAGGTCATCGCGCACCTGCCGGAATTCCATTCGCGCTTGCCGCCACTCATCCTTGATATGGCGCCCCGGAGCGCCCGCCATATCTTCCGCGTCTTCGTCTTCCTGCCGGAAGCGCTTCTGAAACTCGGCGATCTTCCGCCCAAAGCGCGCGAGGTGATCGAGGGTTTCGTCGGCGCTCGCCCGGTTGGCTTTCAAGTGCTCGGCGCCGGCTTCCGTGATGCGATAGAGCTTCTTCGTGCCTTCGGCCTCCGACGCCGCGAAGCCCATTTCTTCGAGATAGGTGAGGGCGGGGTAGACCATCCCCGGGCTCGGCGTGTAGATCCCGCTCGAGTGTTCCTCGATCGCCTTGATAATCTCGTAGCCGTGGCGCGGCTTTTCGCTCAGCAGCGCAAGAATGATCAGCTGAAGGTCGCCCGAGGCGAGCATCTTGGCAGCCCTCATGGCGGGCCCGCCCATAAAGCCTCCGCGGAAACCTCCGAAGAAGCGGTGCCTGCCGGCAAAGTGCCTGCCGTGCCGGCCGCCGCAACCCCATTCGTTGTAACGTGATTGGTGCATGTGTATCTCCTGTGTCGAGCTAGTCTCGACATCGCATACTATATCGTACGATATAGCTGGAGTCAATAGACGAAATCCTGGCCAGCCTCGGATCTAAACAGTGCGCGCGGAGCTCGCGGCATCGGCAGCGGGGCGCCGCGCGCGTACGCGCAGCACCTTGCGCTGATTCGCTTCGAGCACCTCGAAGCGCAGGCCCGCGAGTTCGATGATTTCACCGGTGCGCGGCACGTGACCGGCCGCACCGTTGAGCAGTCCGGCCACTGTGGTAGCGTTCGATTCGCCGGCCAGCGCGTCGAGTTCAATGCCGAAGAGTTCGGCAACCTTGTCCACCGGCACGCTCCCGCGAAGAACCATCGCGCCGGTTGATTCGCGGACCACGTCCGGCACGGGGCGGTGGTCCTCTTCGGCCATCTCCCCGACGATCTCCTCGACGAGATCCTCGACCGTGACGACCCCGGCCAGCAACCCATATTCATCGATCACCACAGCCATGTGCTGATTCTTGCGCTGCATCTCCTTCAGCAGCTCGGAGCCGAATTTCGTCTCGGGGACAAATAGCGCCGGGCGCACCAGTTCGCGCACCGTGCGCCGGGATGCGTCGCGATCGGGAATCTCCAGCATGTCTTTCGCAACGACGATGCCGAGCGTATCGTCGAGCGATTTTCCATAAACGGGCAGGCGCGAGAATTTCGTTTCGACGATGCGGTCGCGCAGCTCGTCGATCGTGGCGCTCGCTGGTATGGCGACCACATCGGGGCGCGGCGTCATCACGTCGCGCACGCGTTTTTCGCCGAATTCCACCACCTGCTCGATCAGGCGCGCCTCATCCTGCTCGATGATGCCTTCTTCGGTTGCGGCATCGACGAAGGCTTCGATCGCCTGCTGCTCGGCGGCGGGCGCGGTGGGCTCTTCTTCGGAAAGGCGCAGAATCGAAGCCAGAAGATTGAGGACGGAATAGAAAGGCCACGTGAGCCACAGCAGCAGACGCACCAGCGGGACGAGCGGCCCGATCCACGTCCCGCTCGCGCTGGCCAAGAGCAGGAACGGCAAAAACTGCATCGCAATCATCACTTCCGCCGCAAGGAAGATCACCACTTCGAGCCCGAACTCCGCCCGGCCAGGAACGGCTGCATTCACGGCGAGCGCCGTAACCGCCGCGAGAAACACCAGCCACAGGCGCGCGACCAGGCTAAAGGCGAGCGTGGCCCGCGTGCGATCGAGCTTGAAGCGCGGCTCGATTTCGGATTCAAAAGCCTGGATGTGATCGCGGATGCGGCCGGTCGAGACGCGTCCCATCTCCCGGTACACGCGGTCGAGATAGGAGACCACGATGAGCCCAACGGTGAGAACGATGACGCCGATCGTGTAGAGAAGAATGGTCATGGTCTAGGCGAGCCCGAGCGCGCGGCGAAGGCGCTGCTCGCGGCGATCCATCTCGCCGGTATCGGTCTCATGATCGTAACCCATCAGGTGCAGGATGCCATGAAGGATCAGGATGCGCATTTCGTCGTCGAACGTGCGGCCAAAGCGGCGCGCGTTGCGGCGCGCGACGGCAGGGGCAATCGCGATATCGCCGAGGTAGGCAGCAGGGGAAGATGACGACGCGGAGGACACAGAGACGGAAGCGCGGCCGCGGGCATCCGGGCGGCGCGATTTTCCGCGCTTCCGGAGATCGTCGCCCGCAGGGAAGGAAAGAACGTCTGTCGGCTTCGGCTTCCCGCGATAAGCGCGATTCCAGCGCGCGATTTCGGCGTCGGTCACCAGGCACACCGTAAGCGAATCGGGCGCGAGGCCCAGGGCGCGGCGCGCGCGGACGAGGAAGCGCTCGAGGTCGTTCACTGTGACAGGAACGCGACGCTGGCGATTCAAGACCATGGCACAAGCGGTGCGAACGGCACTCAGCGGCTGCGAGATTTCTTCGAGTGGTGAGGTTTCGATTTGGAGTTCTCGGCTCGGCGCGCGGCGGCTGCTTTTTCGTGCTTGGCGCGAGCGCCGGCTCCGATGGCGGCGGCCGCGTGCTGGCCCGCCTCCGAAGGAGTTGCGGAGGCTTTTTCGGCGGCTTTCCCGCCCGGCGCTTTGGCGGCAGGAGCCGCGGCTTCGCCTCCCTTGCCTTTCTTCTTTTCTTTCTCGGGTTTCTTCTTCGCTTCGTCCTTGATTCCGGCAAGGTCCCGCAGAATTCGCGTGCGGTCCTCGGGAATCTTCGCCTTCCCGCGCAATTGCACGTCGAAAAGCTGATCGAGGATCTTGTCGAATTGCGGCCCCCGTGGGATGCCAAGCGCGTCGAGTTCGCCGATCGGAAGCGCCAGCCGCAAGGGGCGCCATTTCTGGATGTAATTGCGAATCTTGGAAAGGGCTCGCGGGTTCGGCAGCTCGACTTCGATGAACGCAAGCATCTCCGGGGGCAGAGAAGCAAGATATGCATACGCGTCGCGCGGCGCATTCGTTTTGCGGCCCTTCAGCACCTTCACCACCTTCTGCGCCTCGGGAATCAGTTCGGCGATCGCATCGACTTCGGCCGAGCGAAATTCCATGTTGCGCAGCGCGGCGGCCATCTCGCGGCCTTTCAACCGGCCGAGGATGTAGCTCGTGACGGCGAGATGCAATCGCGGGCGCAGCCCCACGGCGAGATAATTGCCGCGCGCACGCGCCAGCTTGTTCAGGCTGTCGTAATCGGGCTTGCGCCGCTGGAGTTTCGGATGAATCGCTTCGAGCAGGCCGTGCGATTCCCATAGCTTGAGCGCGGCGACGGGATTGTCGTCGCGGGCCACGGCGCGCAGTTCGTGGCCCACTTCGGCTCCCTCGAGATTCGCGTTCAGGCCGCGTTCCATGGCGAGATCGAACCATTCCTGCGTGCGCGATTCCATCTTGAATCCCATGCGGGCGCTGTACCGCAGGATGCGCATCAGGCGGATCGGCTGGTTCGTGAACGCGTGAATCGAGAGCGCGCGCACCTCCTGGCGCTCGAGATCGGCGAGGCCGTTCGTGGGATCGAGCAGCAGGCCGCGCGATTGCGCGTTGAGCGAGATGGCGATCGCATTGATCGAAAAGTCGCGGCGGCGCAGGTCCTCCATGATTCCCGCGAAGCGGTATTCGGGCTTCGCGCCCGGCTTTTCGTAGACGTCGTCGCGCGCCGCCGAGATCGAACCGTCGGCGTCTCCCGCGAAAATGATTTCGTAGTGGCGCAGCTTTTCGCTCTCGGAAAGAATTTTGGCGCCGCCCTTTTCGAGTTCGCGGACCATCCGCATCGGATTGCCTTCGACGGTGAAGTCGAGGTCGCGGATGGGCTGGCCGGAGATCAGGTCGCGCACCGCGCCGCCGGTGAGATAGATGTTCAAATCGAGCAGCCGGGCCAACTCTTGCACGCGTTCGAGCGCAGCGCGCTGCTCCGGCGAGAGCCTGCTTTCGAGCAGGAACATGTAATCAGGCATGAGGTCGTGCGCCTCCTGGCAGCCCCGCGGTAGGAATCAGGCGCGCGGGTGGTGCGCCTTGTAAACGCTTTTCAATCGTTCCTCGATCACGTGCGTGTAGATTTGCGTCGTCGAGATGTCCGAATGGCCGAGCATCATCTGGACGGACCGAAGGTCCGCGCCCCGGTCGAGCAGGTGCGTGGCGAAGCTGTGCCGCAGCATGTGCGGCTTCAATGGCTTCCGCAGCGCAGCTTTCCGGCCGTAAGCGCTGAGCAACTTCCAGAAAATGATGCGATCGATCTTGCCGCCCCGTTGGTTCAGGAAAAGATATGGCGAGGAATTGCCGCGCAGGAGCTGCGGGCGCGCCGTCCGCAGATATTTCCTCACGATCGCCAGCGCTTGCTTGCCCACGGGAACGAGCCGCTCCTTATCGCCCTTGCCGATGCAGCGCAGGCACCCCGGATCCATCTGCAGGTCGTCGACGCGCAGCCCGCAAAGTTCGGAAACGCGCAGGCCCGCGGAATACATGATTTCGATGAGGGCGCGATCGCGCAGGCCGATGACGCTGGTGATATCGGGCTGCCTGAGTAGCCGGTCCACTTCCTCGACGCTCAAGAATGAAGGCAGGCTCTGGCGAAACCTCGGCGATTCGATGGTGGCCGAGGGATCATCGTCGATATAGCCTTCGATCAGCGCAAAGCGGAAGAAGTTCCGGATCGTCACCAGATGGCGCGCCACCGTGCGGCTATCCAGCCGCCGGCGGTAGAGCGACGTCAGGAAGTCGATCACGTCGCTGCGCGTTACGTCCCGGGTGCCCAGCCCGCGTTCGCTGGCAAACGCCGCGAATTTCTGAATGTCGCGCCGATAGGCCTGGATCGTATTGTCCGAGAGGCCTCTCTCGACGCGCAGGCAATTCAGGAATTCGCGAACGTGCCCTTCCATCTAAACCTCACCTGCGGCGAGCGAAGCCGTGCCCGGCTCCGTCCGCCGAAGAAGTTGCCAGAATTCGCGCAGCTCTTCGCATCGGAGCAGCCACGCGAGGCCGAAATAAGCCGCCGTCGACGCCGCAATCACCCCGGCGAGCAGCGCGATCTGCGTCAGCAGATGCCCCGTCGGAGAAAAATGCGCCGCCCTCATGCCGAAGTACGAAATCGCCGCCATGGCTACCGCGCAAACGGCGATCTTGATCAGGGAGCCGGCCAGCCCGCTCGCTCCCAGCGGGCCGTAGCGTTTTCTGAAAAGCACGAAGAGCGCGCCGAAATTGAAATACGCCGTCAGCGAACTCGCCAGCGCCGGGCTGCCATTCGAAAGCGAGCGGTAAAAGAACAAAAGGAAAACCGCGTTGAGAAAAATGTTGCTCCCGAGCGCCCACGCCCCCACGCGCGCGGGCGTCCACGTGTCTTGCGTCGAATAATACATCGGCGTGATCAGCTTGATCGCCGCATACGCCGGCAATCCAAGCGAATAGAAAAACAGGGCGTGAGCGGTGAGCGACGTCGATTCGGCCACGAATCGCCCGTGCTGAAACAGCACTTGCACGATCGGCCGCCGCAAAAGAATCAGCCCGACGGCCGCCGGAATGGTGATGAACGAGACGATCCGCAGCGAGAAGCCGAACGTGTGCTTCATGTCGTCCCACTTGCCCGCGGCGATCTGGTGCGACATCGCAGGCAGAATCGCGGTCGACATCGCGATCGCGTAGCTGCCGAGCACGAGCTGCATCAACCGGTCGGCCACGTAGAGCGACGTCACGCTGCCCGAAGGCATCCGCGGCGAAAGCGCGAAAATCGTGTCCACGAAAAGATTGATCTGGTACACGCCCATTCCGAAAAACGCCGGCCCCATCAACCGGCCGACCTTGCGCACGCCCGGGTCCGAAACCGAGAATTCGGGGACGAAGCTCATGCCCCGGCGCACCAGCGCCGGAATCTGCATGGCTAGGGCGACCGCGCCCCCCACCAGAATCCCTGCCGCGAGGGCGACGGCCGGAGTACGATAGGCCGGGGGTACCCAGCGCATCATGGGCCGGTAAATGAAGCCGAACGAAAACAGGATGAACACCAGATTGAAAAAGATCGGCGTGGCTGCCGGAAGCCCGAAGACGTGAAAGCTGTTCAAGAGCGCGGCTGCTACCGCCGCCAGACCGATGAAAAAGACCGCCGGAAAAATGATCCGGTTGAGGAAAATGGCCAGCTCGTTTTGGTGCGCGCCCAGGATCGTGAAGATGTAGACGACCTGGCGGGAAAAGACGGCGCCCAGCACGGCGATCGCGGCGAGGAACACCGCCATGTCCCAAAAGACCTTCTGGGCGAAGGCCCATGACTCGCGAGGCGATCGGTTTCGAAGGTAGCCTGTGAAGACGGGGATCAGGGAAGCGCCCAGAGATCCTTCGCCCGTCATGCGCCGTATCAAGCTCGGGATGCGGAAGGCAAGGATGAAGGAATCGGCGGCCGGCGAAGTCCCGAGGAGCAGAGCTACACGTTGATCGCGTAAGTATCCGCAAATCCGGCTGATAAGGGTGACAAGGGTTATGACGGAGGCCGATCGAAGGATCTGTCCTTTGTTGGTCAATCGGCGGAGACTCCAGAGCTAACCCTTTAAGCACCAACAAGTTGACACTGCCCGAAGAGAAGATAACATAACGTGAGCCCATATAGCAACTCCCGGGCGCTGAAAAGCCCGGAAAAGTGGTCCCAAGCTTGAAAAGCCGCACTCCATCCTCGACCCTCAAGAAAGTCGTCGCGCTCCTGCTCGACGGCACCTCCGTGAAGGGCTATCTGAATCCGGGGACCCTCGGCCGGACGGAATCGGTCGATCTCCTGACGCTCGATGGCGAACATCAGGCGATAGAATTGAAACACCTCAAGTGCGTTTACTTCGTCCGCGAGTTCAAAGAGACGTTCGAGTTGGAACGAAAGACCTTCCTGAGCCGCCCCAAGCTGGATGGCCTGTGGGTCGGGCTCCGCTTCCGCGACGACGACGCGATGGAAGGCATCGTCTCGAATAATCTGCTCGACCTGCTCGACACTGGCGTCCAGCTCACGCCTCCCGATCTGCACGGGAACGTCCTGCGAATGTTCATCCCGCGTTCGGCCCTCGCCGAGATGAAGGTTCTCGGCGTGGTCGGCGTCGCGCGGCGAACTGCTCGCGCAACCCGCGGAATCGCAGAGGTCGCCGAGGCCCAGTCCAAACTCTTCGGCGAGTAAACCGATATCTTCCGCATCCGGCGCGGCACTGAGCCCATGGAGTGCGGCGGCTCGCCGCCGCCCTTTTGCCGCGAAGCTTGCTTCGCGGTCCGTGATCCGGCCGAAGCCTCCAGTCCGCTAAATCGAGCCCGAACCAAATTGGCTCTTTACACGCCAGCGTTATACTCTATATTGGCCTGCAGGAGAGAGCCAATGCTTCCTCTTCATTTGCAGCCCGAGAGCCACATTCCCTTGTACGTCCAGCTGCGCGACCAGTTGCGCGCCCTCGTTCATTCCGGCGAGCTTCGCGCGGGCGACCGCATTCCCGCGAGCAGGGAACTGGCCGGCCAGCTCGGCGTCCATCGCACCACCGTGGCAAACGCCTACGCCGAACTCGAATCCGAAGGGCTGATTCAGGGCCATGTGGGCCGCGGCACCTATATCTGCGCGATTCCGGAAAAGCAGTTTTCGCCGCCGCCTCGCTCCAACGGCAATGGAAACGGCAACGGTCACAACGGCGCCATGCGCTGGGAAGCGCTCTTCGCCGACGATCGCGCCGAGGAAAGCCTCAGCCGCATGATGCCGCGCGTTCCGCCCGGCGCCATCGCTTTCACCGTTGCCCGGCCGCCCGATGACACGTTTCCTCTCGAGGAATTTCGCCATTCGGCCAACGCGGTGCTGCGCCGCGAGGGCCGCCGCATTCTTCAGCTGGGCTCCACGGATGGCTACGAGCCGCTGAAGCGCGAATTGATCGCTCAATTCCGCAGCGAGGGCATGAACGTAAAGTCCGAGCAATTGCTGGTTACAGACGGTTGCCAGCAGGCGATCGACTTGATCTGCAAAGCGTTTTTGCGCCCGGGAGATTCGGTGGCGCTCGAAAATCCAGGGTATCCCGGTGCGATCGCGATACTGGCCGGCGCGCGGGTGCGTCCGCTGGCGGTCGGCGTCGAGCCCGATGCTACCCGCACGGGCCACGTGGGCCTCGATATCGACGCGCTCGAGACCGTGCTCATGCAGAATCGCGTGAAGTTTATTCTCGTCACCCCCGATTTTCACAATCCGACGGGGACTGCCTTGCCGGTCGCGCGCAGGCGCTCGCTGCTCGATCTCGCGGCGCGGTTTCAGGTGCCTGTGGTTGAAGACGGAATCTATGCGCGGCTGCGGCTGCGCGGCAATCCGATTCCCTCGCTCAAAGCGCTCGATACGGCGGGCAACGTGATCCACATCGACAGCTTTTCGAAGACGGCGTTTCCCGGGCTGCGCGTCGGCTGGTGCATCGGCCCCGAAAGCGCCATCGAGCGGCTGCGGATCGTGAAGCAATCGACCGACCTGCACACGGATCAGTTTTCGCAGGGGGCGATGGCCGAATTCATGCACCGCGGCTACTTTACGAAGCATCTCGCAAAAATGAAAAAGGTGTTTCGTAGCCGGCTCGAAGCGATGGAGCGCGCGCTCGAAAAGCATATGCCGGAGGAAACGTCGTGGACGCGTCCCGAGGGCGGCATGAGCCTCTGGTTGACGCTGCCGCCGGGCTTTGATGCAGGCGAGTTGCTGATTCACGCGCGCGAGCGCGGCGTCGTCTTCCTTCCGGGGCGGCATTTTTATTCACAGCATCCGCAGCCGAATACGCTGCGCCTCGGATTTTCGGCGGTCGATGAAAAGCGCATCGCGAAGGGCGTGGAAATATTCTGCGAGCTTCTGAAGGGCGAGCTTCGCAAGCGCGAGCGTGGCGCGCGAAGCGATTTGACGGCGCGCGTGGCGCTCGTATGAACGCCTGCACGATGGCCCGCGCCAGAGAAGGGCAGGCGCGCCGGTGCTGCTGAAGCCGAACGAGACGAACCACTGCTTCGGCTGCGGCGGAGCCAACGCCCGCGGCATGCAGCTCACCTTCGAGCAGGACGATGCGGCGCGGCGAATCCGCGGCGCGTTCCGGCTGAGCTCGGATTATCAGGGCGGCACGGGCTTCGTTCACGGCGGCATCGTCGCAACGCTGCTCGATGAGGTCATGGCCAAGGTGAGCCGCTTCGAGGGAGATCATGCGGTCACAGCCGAGCTGACGATCGAATACGTGCAGCCGGTGCCCGTTGATAAAGATGTGATCGTCGAAGGATGGGAAGTCGCGCGAAACGGGCGCAGCCTGCTGCGCCAGGGCGAGATTCGGGATGCTTCGGGCGCGGTTCTCGCTCGCGGGAAGGGGCGCTTCGTGCAAATCGATGTGGAAGCGCTTCGCAAAAAGCTCGGCGCCAAGGAAACGGCCAGACACTAGCCGCGCTGCGCCCGGCCGTCGAGCGCCAAGCGCCAGCTTTTGGAGTGGTTGCAGGGGCGCTGCCCCGGCCTGAGTGGACGAAGGCTTGCTGCGCCCGCTACATGCAATCCGCGAGCCGGTGAGGCGCAGAAAACTAGATTTTCATCCGCAGTCGCATCGAGCGGCTGCACAAAGGGAGCGACAAATGGACTTGATGAATAACAGCTTGTGGCGGGTGAAAGTCGGCTTGGCCGAGATGTTGAAGGGCGGCGTGATCATGGACGTCACCAACGCCGAGCAGGCCAAGATCGCCGAAGAGGCAGGCGCGTGCTCGGTGATGGCGCTCGAGCGCGTCCCCTCGGACATCCGCAAGGAAGGCGGCGTGGCTCGCATGGCGGCCCCGCGCGTGATCCGCGAAATCATGGACACGGTGTCGATTCCCGTGATGGCAAAAGTCCGCATCGGCCACTTCGCCGAGGCGCAGGTGCTCGAAGCGCTCGAGGTCGATTACATCGACGAGAGCGAAGTCCTCACGCCCGCCGACGAAGAGCACCACGTCTGGAAGCACGGCTTCAAGGTGCCGTTCGTGTGCGGCGCGCGGAATCTGGGCGAAGCGCTGCGTCGCATCGCCGAAGGCGCGGCGATGATTCGCACCAAGGGCGAGGCCGGTTCGGGCAATATCGTCGAGGCGGTGCGGCACATGCGCGCCATCGTCGGCCAGATGAAGAAGCTCGCCACGCTGGGCCAGGAAGAGCTGGTGCACGAAGCAAAGGAACTCGGCGCGCCATTCGAGCTGGTCGAATGGGTCGCAAAACACGGCAAGCTGCCGGTCCCGAATTTCTCAGCGGGCGGCGTGGCAACTCCCGCGGACGCGGCGCTCGTGATGCATCTCGGCGCCGAGGCGGTCTTCGTCGGCTCCGGCATCTTCAAGTCCGCGGATCCAGCCCAGCGCGCCCGCGCCATCGTGAAAGCGACAACCCACTACAAAGATCCGAAAATCGTTCTCGAAGCCTCCGAGGAGCTCGGCGAAGCCATGAAGGGCCTCGACGTTCGCCAGCTCGAAGAAAAGGACCTGCTGCAAACGCGGGGGTGGTAGGAAGAAGTGGCTAGTGGTTAGTGACGAGTGGCTAGAGAGGGCGCGAATTCTCCGCGTCCTCTGCGTCTCAGCGGTGAGTGCCTCGGTTTTCTCTGTGAACTCTGTGGCCGTTCTCAGTGTTCTCTGTGTTGAGCTTCTGATTTTGATTAGATAGGGCCAAATGTCGGGCGAACCAAAAATCGGGATCGTCGCAATCCAAGGCGACTACGAAGCTCACGCCAAAGTCCTCGAGCGCCTCGGCGTCGCGCACACGTACGTCCGCCTGCCGGATGATCTAGCGGGCCTAAGCGGCGTAATCCTCCCGGGCGGCGAGAGCACCACGCACCTAAAAGTGATGCGCGAAGAAGGCCTCTTCGACGCGCTCAAGCAATTCGCGAAAAATGGCGGCGCCTTCTTCGGCACCTGCGCCGGCGCAATCCTCCTCGCGCGCGAAGTCCACGGCCCCGCGCAAGATTCGCTCGCCCTGCTCGACATCGCCATCCTGCGCAATGGCTACGGCCGCCAGCTCGCCAGCGACGTCCACATGAGCGCCACGAAGCTCCGCAAAGAGCCGCTCGAAATGGTTTTCATCCGCGCGCCCATCATCGAATCGATCGGCAAAGGAGTGGAAGTACTCGCGGAAGACGCCGGCCATCCAGTCCTGGTCCAGCAAGGCCGCATCCTCGCCTCGACCTTTCACCCCGAGCTAACCACCGACACCGCGGTCCACGAATATTTTCTTCGTCAGCTGAATGGCAAAGCGACGGTCAATCCATAGTCTCGGCGTTGGTTCGTAGGGGCGGCGCTTGCTGCGCCCCGGCCCTGCGGCCCGTCAAAGGGCGGCCCGCACAGCAATGGGTCGCGGCGCTTAGCGGTGGGGCATCCTCGCCTCGACCTTTCACCCCGAGCTAACCACCGACACCGCGGTCCACGAATATTTCCTTCGCCAGCTGAATGGCAAAGCGACGGTCAATCCATAGTCTCGGCGTTGGTTCGTAGGGGCGCCGCTTGCTGCGCCCCGGCCCTGCGGCCCGTCAAAGGGCTGCCCGCACGGCAGTGGATCGCGGTGTTTAGCGACCGGGCATCCTCGTCACGCCCCTAGTCGTAATATTCGGCGCCGAGATGCGTGATCAGCTCTTCGCCCATCATCCAGCGCAGCGTATTCTTCAGTTTCATCAGCTGAATGAAGAGATCGTGCTCGGGGTAAAGCTCCTTCGCGCACATCGGCGATTTGAAATAGAAGCTCAGCCATTCCTGAATCCCGCGCATCCCCGCGCGTTTCGCCAAATCGAAAAAGAGCGCCAGGTCGAGAACGATCGGCGCCGCCAGGATCGAATCGCGGCACAGGAAATCGACCTTGATCTGCATCGGGTAGCCGAGCCAGCCGAAGATGTCGATGTTGTCCCAGCCTTCTTTGTTGTCGCCGCGCGGCGGGTAGTAGTTGATGCGGACCTTGTGCGTGAATTTGCCGTACAGCTCGGGATACACTTTCGGCTGCAAAATATATTCGAGCGCGCCGAGCTTCGATTCTTCCTTCGTCTTGAACGATCCCGGATCATCAAGCACTTCGCCGTCGCGATTGCCGAGAATATTCGTCGAAAACCAGCCGTTCAGCCCGATCATGCGCGCCTTGAATCCGGGCGCGAGAACGGTCTTCATCAGCGTTTGTCCCGTCTTGAAATCTTTGCCGCCGATCGGCACCTGCTTTTCCTTGGCAAAATCCTCGAGCGCCGGAATGTCGACGGTCAGGTTCGGCGCGCCATTGGCGAAGGGCACGCCCTCGCTGATCGCTGCGTAGGCGTAGAGCATCGAAGGCGCAATCGCCGGGTGATTCGTTTTCATCGCCTTCTCGAAGGAATCGAGATCCTGGTGCACGGCCTCCGGCCTCATGAAGACTTCCGTCGACGCGCACCACACCATCACCAGCCGGTCGAGCTTGTTCTTTTTCTTGAAGTCGCGAATGTCCTCGCGCAGCTGCTCGGCAAGATCGAATTTCGTCTTGCCTTTCTTCACGTTCGTGCCCTGCAGATTCTTCACGTAGTTCTGATCGAAGGCCGCCTTCATCGGGCGAATCGTCTTCAGGAATTTCTCAGCCTTCGCGAGGTCGCGCGAATCGAGCACGCCCGCCTTCGCCGCGGCCTTATATGCGTCGTCGGGAAACACGTCCCATCCGCCGAAAACGATGTCCTTCAGCTCGGCCAGTTTCACGAAATCCTTGATCCGGGGGATGCGCGATTCGGTGCGCTTGCCCAGCCGGATCGTCCCCATCTGCGTAAGCGAGCCTACCGGCGTCGATTCGCCGCGGCGAACCAGCTCCGTTCCGGCCATCAGCGTCGTGCTGACGGCCCCCATTCCCGGCGTCAGCACGCCGAGTTTCCCTTTTGGCGGAGCAATACTCACGGGCCTGCGCATTCAACGTCCCCCTTAGATTCTTTCGGTGAATTGGCGCTCGCGTAACCCGGCGCGATGCGCCGGCCCTGCGACGGGCCAGTTGGATCGAAGTAAAACATCATGCGGCATCGCCCGCGGATTTGCAAACCGATTGTCGGCTTGCCAAAAACGGGTCCCGACTTCGCCTGCTCGACTAGTGCGCTTGATAGCTCCGAGGCGCAAGGATATCGCTCAGGTAGTCATGCGTGCCCGGGATGCGCTCGAGATGTGGGTAACGCAGCCCTCCGGCGTAATGAATCTCGTAGGTCCCCACTGAATCGAAGTTGCGCACGACCAGCGAAATCTTGCCTTCCCGCGGATGCGCGATCGCGTCCATCAGCACGTCGGGCGAATACGCGCGGCCGTCCACCGCCAGGATAATCATGTGCGGTCCGAGGCCCGCGTCGTACGCTGGTGTCCCAGGATCGACATCGTAGATCGAGCCATCTTTACTCACGTTCAGACCGGCCAGGTTCTCGGTGAAAAGGTCGACCGGCACGAAGTCGCTTTCAAAAGTTGCGGTGTTGGGTGTGTTGTTGTAAACGAGGCGCCAGCCCGCAGCCTCCAGGCCTTCCACCGGCGGCTTGCTGTTCACTTCGTAGACTTGCGTCTCGATGAATTTGTGCCAATCGTAAGGCCACACAGCCGATAGCGCCGCTTCCACATCCGCTCGCGTGTAGGGAACCACGATCGGCCCCGTATCGCGCTGGCCAAGAAACCCGCGCAGGAAATCGTCGAGCGAATGCTGGCCGTGCGATTGTTCGCGGATCAGAACATCCGCTCGCAGCCACATGAGCGCGCCTTCGTCGTAGTAGTCCTGGCCGCGCCGCAGTGAATTCCATCCGTCATTCGCGCTACGAATCACCCAGTCCTCGGTTGCGGTATCGACCAAAGGCGAGCTCTCGCGGCCGGCCTCGTGCACGGACCTCGCGGTCGTTCTCGCCAGATATTCGCGCATGTACGCATCGTCATTGAAGCCGCTGCGCGTCGCCAGCAGCATTCCGATGTATTCGTTCAATCCTTCATAAACCCACAATAGCGTCGTCCGCTCGGGGCCCTGATAGTCGGGCTTCGAATACAGCTCCCCCGGGCGACGGTACTTTCCGCACCAGGAGTGCGACTGCTCGTGCGCCAGAAGTGGCCAGCCGAATCGTTCCAGATCGGCTCTTTTTGAGAGGCTCGCATCGCCCACAAGGTTCCACGGCGAATTCTCATGCTCGAGCCCGTCAAAATCGTGCGCGTGCTGCGAGACGAGAATGTGCATCTTCTCCCAATGCCGGAAGCCGAACATGGCCCGATCCTGATCGATCAGCTTCCCGAAGCGTTCGAAGGCGTGCGCATCATCGGCATCGTCGACCGCGGCCTGGCTGTCGCCCGTGATATCCAGCTCGGCAGGCCAGGTCGAAGCAAGCGGCACTTCGCGGAAGAAATCGCCCGCCAGCACGGGCGAATCGATCAGGCGCTCGAGCGATAGCGGTGCGAAATTCACGCGGTTGCCGCTCTCGCTGGTCACGTGCAGCGAACTCCCCTGTTTCCAGTTTGCGGGCAGCAGAATCGATGGCTCGATCATCAGCGCGCGCTTATCGATGCCCAGCGGGTAAAGAACAGCCGTATTCCACGCGAGCAGCAGTTGATGATCCGATATCGTGCTTTCGAGCAGGGAATCGAAGTCGACGGTAATCCGCTCCGTGCCCGCCGGAATCTCAACGTGAAAAGTGAAAATGTCTTCGGGATCGCGCGTCCAGGCCAGCACCGCGTCGCCGGAATGAATCCGCAGCGCAGCGAAGTTTTCGATGGGGCCGGTCGGCCCGTGTTCGCCCGGAATCCACCGCGGGTAGGCGAGCGTCAGCGCGCCGGGCCGCACGGGAATTTCCTCGTGCACGAAGGCGATCTGCCTCGCAGCTTGCGTTTCGTCCACCACCAGTGTCATCGGGGATGTGGGCGCTTCCTGCGCCGCCGCAATCGCCGCAACCGCGCCCGCCACAACCAGCAACACCGCAAAACGCTTCGCGAATAGCAACTTGTTCATAAACCTCTCTCGCAGTCCCGCCAACCGAGGCTCGCATTCTGCCAGAAGGCCACTCACATCGTCACGCGAAAGCTCCGCCACAGCACCCTTGCGCCGCCTGTGACGCACGTCACACCGCCGCGTAACTCGCCGCACATCCCCTTGCGGCCCGAGAGCCTATAAGTCTTTCTCAGCGAGTCTTCAATGGCACGGGAAGGGAGGAGCCCAATGCATAGCTCGAATATCGGAGTCTTCGACGAAGCGGTCTGGCGAGGCCACGCGATTCCGCATCCCGCGGCAAATCCTCGCACCACTGCCGAGGCCCAGGCCACCTTCGTGCGCGGGATGCTGGACATGCCGTCGCAGCGCGACGAGCGAAATCCAGCCGAATTGGTTCTTTCCCTGTTCATTCATATCCTGATCGTGGGGGCTGTTGTGCTCGCGCCGCTTCTCTTCACGCAGGTTCTCGACGTGCACAGCTTCGAGGCCGTGTTTCTGGTCGCGCCGAGGCCGCCCGCGGCGCCGCCTCCCCCAGCCGCGCAAGCATTGAAAATCGCCCGGCCGATGGCGCGGGTGCTCGATATCAGCAGGCTGACGGCTCCCGCCGTGATCCCGGCAAAGGTAAAGATCGTAGCCGACGCAACTCCGCCCGATGCCGGCGCAGGTGTCAGCGGCGGTGTCGCCGGTGGCGTGCCGGGCGGCGTGCTCGGCGGCATCATCGGCGGGGTCACCGACAATCCGAAAACGATTGCGCCGCCTCCAGCGGAAAAGAGAATCGTGCGCGTTGGTGGAGACGTGAAATCGCCCGTGCCGATCTCGACTCCGCAGCCGGCCTATCCGCCTGTTGCGAAGGCCGCGCACATCGATGGACTCGTCGTCATCGATGCCGTCATCGACGAGCAGGGCAATGTCGTGCAGGCCCGGGCGATCGAGGGCCCGCCGCTGTTGGTCGCTGCCGCGCTCGAAGTCGTTGCCAGGTGGAAATACGAGCCGACCTACCTCAACGGGCAAGCAGTTTCGATCAGGACTCACATACAGGTGGTGTTCCGCCTGCAATGATTCGCTGCATCGTTATTTGGTGGGAGGTGCCGGCGATGGCGCAGGCGTGGCCGTCTTTTTCTCCGGCGCCGAGGTCACCCAAAAATTGGCCGCCAGCTGGATGAGCGCCGTGTCGAGCGGCATTTTCCCTTCCAGGCGAGGCTGCCAATATTTCACCAGCGCCGCGTGATAACCCGTTTGCGAATTCTCCGTCCACAGCGGAAAGCGGTCCGCATAGGGCGTGTAGTTCGGATAGAGCTGTTGCACCAGAAAACCCGACGTGAACCACAAAATCATTTGCGTAACTTCCGGTGGAGAATCCGTCCCGGCCCTCGCGTAGGCCTGCTCGACGCTCGCCGAAACCGCCTTGATCATCACGCCCGATGCCGCGTGAAACAGCACCTCGAGCGCCGCGGTGCCCTGATTGCCGCCGTCGATGCTCGAGATCGTGATGCGCGCCGGATCGAGCGTCGTGTACGATCCGGCGTAATTGGCGTACGCAACCACGTCCACGCGCAAAGGGTGATTGGGCCAGGGCGTGTCGAAGGCGGTCGCGATCTGCTGCGCCAGCCCGCCTCCTTGGTTGTCGACGAGAGGCATCAGCGCCGCGATCCACGCCTGATTGGTTTTGTCGTGCAAAAACCACCAGTGCGCCCGGTAGACGGGCGCGGCCGCGTCAAGAGCCGCAACCAGCTTGGGATCGAGGTCGCTGCGGTCCACGCTCGTCGCGCCCTCCATGTCTTCAAGGGTGTTCTTGATCTTCACCATGTCCTTGTCCGACGCCAGGTCGTGGTGGAGCATCTTCTCGCGGTAGTAGAGCAGCGCATCCGACCACGTCTTCGATTCGTCTTTGGAAAGGCCCGCGGCCATGCTCGAGTCGGTCGATAATTCCGCCTCATGGGGAGTGCCCTTCGGCCCCGCCGTCGCGATCGCGGCTTGTTCGAAAAGGAAGTGGTGCAGGTTGATCCAGAAACCGCTGTGAAACTCGAAAAGATTATCCGAGGAGGTGATTGGAACCGAATCTTGCCGTTCCGCGGCATCGGCCTTCGGAATCCGGTTCGCTGAGACGCTGCTCGGCCAGAGCAAAGCGACGCAAGCCGCGATAAATGCCCAGGGCGCAGCCTTCGGATGGATTGTCCGCATCTCGCCTGGCGCGCGGCTCACGCCGCGCCTTCGCGAAGCAGCTTCTCCACTCGCTCGATATCGGTGGGCACATCGACGCTCACCGCGTCGTACTGCGACTCGACGATTCGGATGCGGTATCCGTTTTCCAGCCAGCGCAGCTGCTCGAGCTGTTCCACGCGCTCCATATCGCCCGGCGGCAGTGTGGGGAAGTCGAGCAGCGCGTCCCTGCGAAACGCATAAAGCCCGATATGTTTCCAATGGCGCGCGACCACCGATTCATTTCTGTCGCGCACCCAGGGAATGGGCGCGCGTGAGAAGTAGAGAGCGTTCCCGTCGAAATCGCGGACCACCTTGGTGACATTCGGGTCCATGATGTCGTTCGCGTGAGTGATCGCCACGCACGGCCCGGCGATCTGCACCGAGTCGTCCTCGAGCATTGCCACCACCACCTCGTCAATCGTCCCCGGATCGATCAGCGGCTCATCGCCCTGCACGTTGACGTAAATGTCGGCCTCGCGATGAATCGCCACTTCGGCCACTCGGTCCGTCCCCGTCCGATGATCCATCCGCGTCATCATGGCCTCGCCGCCGAATGCCTCGACGGCCTTCTGGATCCGTGCGTCGTCGGTCGCCACCAGCACGTCCGATACCAGCCGCGCGCCGCGGATCCGCTCCACTACGTGCTGAATCATCGGTTTCCCTGCGATGGGCGCCAGCGCCTTCCCCGGGAACCGCGTCGATCCGTGCCGTGCGGGAATTACAGCGAGTACGCGAGCCTTGGGGTCCTTCGAGCCTGGGGATTTGGCCATCGGCGGTCGAGCCTTTCCTCGGTACCGGCAAAAAGCCATACTAACACGAGCGCAAGTGGCCCTTGCCGCCCTTCAAAATGCCCGCCCCCTCCCGGAAGCTTCGCTTGCTTTGCATTGATCTGGTGGTAAAATCCCGCCATAAGCGTTTGGGGGTTCCTTGAAACACCTCGCCGCGCTGCCGCTTCGGAGCAACCTTCTGGCGGCTCTTTGCGCGGTTCTTGCCTTTTCGCTCTTTTGCTGCCCATGCCAGTTATTCGCTCAGGAAGGCCCCGGCCCTGAAGTTGCTCCTCCTCCGGTTCCACAAATAAAAAAGCGGCATCCTCTTCGGATCGAAACGGATCTCACGCTCGTCGGCGTGTCCGTCACCGATCCGCTGGGCCGCCTCGTCACCGGGCTCGAGCGTGAGAATTTTCGCGTTTTCGAGGATGGCGTCGAACAGGAAGTCGTCGACTTCTCCAGCCAGGATGTCCCCGTGTCGATCGGCGTGATCTTCGATATGAGCGGGAGCATGGCCGACAAAATCGACAAATCGCGCCAGGCGGCGGTGCAGTTTTTCCGCACGGCGAATCCGCAGGACGAATTTTTCCTCGTGAACTTCAACGATCGCGCGCAGCTCGTCAGCGAATTCACGTCGAGCGTCGACGATCTGCAAAACCGCCTGCTATTCACCAGCGCCAAAGGGCTCACGGCCCTGTACGACGGCGTGTACCTCGGTTTGAGCCAGATGCGTGGAGCACACAACGCCAGGAAAGCTTTGCTCATCATATCGGATGGGGGAGATAATCATAGCCGGTATTCGGAGAATGAAATTCGCAGGTTTGTCCGCGAGGCCGACGTTCAGATTTACGCAATCGGCCTCTTCGAACCGGACGGCGGGCCGACTCCGGAAGAGCGAAACGGTCCTTCGCTTCTGGCAGACCTGACGGAGATGACCGGCGGGCGCGAATTTACCGTCGGGAATCTCAACGAACTCCCGGATATCGCTACAAAAATCAGCATGGAGCTTCGCAATCAATATGTCCTTGGATATCGTTCGAGCAACGCGGCCCACGATGGGAAGTGGCGCAAAATCAAGGTCAAGCTCCGTCCTCCCAAGGGTCTTCCGCCGCTTACCGTATACGCAAAAAGCGGGTATTTCGCGCTGGGCCATTAGCGGCCTTGGCCTTCTGCTCGTCGCGCTGCTCGCGGCCTTCGCAGCTCCGGCTGCGAAAGCGCAGGACCCGATCCCTCCTATCACGGCGCCCAACATCCCTCCGCCTCCCGTACAAACCCCCGAGGGGCATCGCCTCAAGTCCGACGTGGATCTCGTCGTTTTGCACGTCACTGTCACCAACGAGAAGGGCGATTTCGTTCCGGATCTCAATCGCAATGAGTTTCAGATCTACGAGGACAAAATCCCGCAGAACGTCTCGTTGTTTTCGCGCGACGACATTCCCGTCACCATGGGCCTCGTGATCGACAATAGCGGCAGCATGCGCGAGAAGCGCGCGCAGGTGAACGCCGCCGCCATGACTTTCGTTAAAACCAGCAATCCGCAGGACGAAGCCTTCGTCGTGAATTTTAACGACGAGTATTACCTCGATACCGACGGCGATTTCACCAGCGATCAGAAGGATTTGCAGAATGCGCTCGCGCGAATCGATACTCGCGGCAGCACCGCCCTCTACGACGCCGTGATCGGCTCGCTCAATCACCTCAAAAAGGGCCACAAAGACAAAAGAGTCCTGCTTCTCGTCACCGACGGCGACGACGACGCCAGCCGCATGACTTTCGAAGACACCATCAAGGCCGCCGAAGAATCGAACGCCACGATCTACACGATCGGGGTGTTCAGCGAAGACGATATGAAGAACGACAAAAGGATGGTCCGCCACTCGAAGAAGGTGCTCACCGAGCTTGCCGAAGCCACGGGCGGCGAGGCGTACTTTCCCGCGAATCTCGAACAAGTGACGCCCATCTGCGAGCAGGTGGCTCACGAGATTCGCAATCAATATACGATCGGCTACTATCCCACCAACAGCTCCAAAGACGGCACGTTCCGCACCGTCCAGGTTCGTGTCTTTGCGCCGAGAGGGACCGGAAAAGTTGTGGTCCGCACGCGAACCGGATATTACGCTCCAAAATCATCCGCCAACGGGGACTGAGTCGCGGGATTTTACCCGCTCGTTCTAGTCCGCCCGGAACTGTCATGCAGTGACGTTGTTTTTCGCGTCTCTGTGACATCGCTTTCACATTTTCGCAAAGTGCCGCATTTTGTCGCTCCATCATGCTTGATTGCATTGCGGTTACGAGCCCGCCCGAATTTCTAATAGGGAACCCGAAATGCTACGTCCTTACGCATGACAAGGACCCTGGGTTTTCTCGCGCTTCTGATGGCAATGGCAATGCTGGCTCTTCCGGTTCATGCCGATACTACGATCACCCTCACGAGCGCAGGTTCGGGAAATGTTTTGGACAACATCTACACAAGCCCCTACACCGGCACGGTAGGGGGCGTGGCCAACACGCCGATTTTCTGCGACGATTTTGCCGACGATTCATTTATTAACGAATCGTGGTCCGCGACGGTTTCAACCGTAGCGAATCTGGCGGGCAATGCAAAATGGGCGTCGGAGCCGAACGCGCAGCAGAACTATGAAATTGCGGCCTGGCTTGCCGAGGATCTCCTCTCGACAACGAACACCACGGACGCCGAAGACATTTCATACGCCATCTGGCTCGTGCTGGACCAGACGGGGGTGCAGACCTATTTGACGAGCACCGACCCGGACGCCGCCACGCTGAGCGCCGCGCAAGGTTGGATCACTACGGCGGAGAATGCGATCGCCACCCAGAATCTCACTCCGGCCGACTTCGCCAACGTTCTCGTCTATACGCCCGTCGCCGGCACAGCCACGAACTGCAATGGCGGGCCTTGCCCGGCAAACTCGCCGCAGGAATTTCTGGTGGTCACTCCGGAGCCGGGTTCTTTGCTGTTGCTGCTATTCGGCCTCGTCGCGCTGGCAGGATTCGCACGGCGCCGTCGCGCCGCAGCACCATGGGCCATCAACTAGCAGGCTCACGCCACTAACCCGAGCTGTCATCCCGAACCCGCAGTTTGGGTGATGGATGTGCTTCTGGTCCTCTGCGCCCGTATGACGTTCGGAAGCCGCCGATAGGCAAGCGCGACACGAAGGCGCAAAGTTCTCCGCGCCCTCTGCGTCTCAGCGGTGGATTCTTCGTTTCTATGCGCCTCGCCCGTAGCGCCGGCGTCTCGCCGGCTCTTCTCCCCGCTTAGACATTCACCGAAATGTTCGGCGCAGTGCTTTGCCCCGACGAACCATTCTGCGTCGCCGAATTATTCCCCGCCGAGAACTGCTCGAAATCCTGCTGCAAAGATGTGTACGCCTGCTGCGCATTCGCCAGGTTGCCCGATTGCAGTGCCTGCCCGAGCTGCTGAAACTCCTGGTTGATCGCCGATGCCTCTCCGCCGCCCCCGCCGCCGTGGTGGTGATGCCCGTGCGCGCCTTGGCCCTGTCGCAAACTCTGAAAGTCCTGCTGAATCGTCGAATAATCCGACTGCGCTCCCGAAAGATTTCCGGCCTGCAAGTCCTGCGACAGTTGGCTGAATGCATTCGTGAGCGAATTATTCCCCTGCGTCGACGAACTCGAATTCGAGAGCGGACTCCCGGGCGGCGCGTTCTGTTGCAGCGTCGCGAAATCTGACTGCGCAGCCGAAAGATTTCCGGATTGCAGGTCCTGCCCGAGCTGCTGAAACTCTTGCTGAAACTGCTGCCTGTTGCTCTGCGCGCCCTGCGCCTGAGAACCGATCACGCTGCTGATCACGCTGCTGAGGATTCCTGATACCGACATATTCATTCCTCCCGTATGAAAGCGGGTCGCCCTGCACGGTGCGACATCGGCATGGCATCGAAAAGCTTGAGCCGCCGCTCCGATCGCAGTCACTGCATGACGCCTGCCAAATCCCTCCGCCGCCACCCGCCTCCTAATCCGCGCCATCCAAGCCACTTCGTCCGCGCAGTTCGCAGCGTCGGCCCGGCGCAACCGGTGCCGGCCCGCAAGTTGCCGCCTCGCTCCGGCAACGCTTGCCCAGTTCTCGCAACAGCGCGTTTGGGTCCCTCCGCCCGCCCGGTGTAAAATCCGGATTTCCCAGCGATAACTCGGCGAGATCTTAGGAGAAGCTCATGAAGCTCGCGAATGGCAGTGTCATCTCGATTGGCGTCGCAAGAGTCAGCGCCGCGCTGGCGTTGGCGACGCTGCTCTTCGTCTCAAGCCTCGCGGCGCCTTCAGCCCGCGCGCAAACGGCCACTCGGAAAGGCGCGCTCAACGAAGCCCAGATTCTCGCGCTGCAAAAGAAGTTCCAGGATGCCAGCATGGCCGCCGATCTTCCCGCACTCTCGGCTCTGATGGCCGATAACGCCATATTCATCCACGGCAGCGGCGTCGCTCAGACGAAGGCCGAGTACATCAATTCGCTCACCAGCGGCCGGATGAAACTCACCATGTATCAGCTGAAAGACGCGAAAGTAACGTTCTTCAAGGATGGCGCCATCGTCGTCGGCCTTACCGATGTCGGCCTCGCATCTCCACGCCATGCCGCGGCCGCCGCGCCTCCGCGCCTGATCCACATGCGCGTCTCGACGGTTTGGCTCCGCAAGCTCGATGGCTGGCAGCTCATCCTGAATCAGGGCACGCCTCTCGCGAGCCACTAATCCGCCCCGGCTCGTAGTTTCCGCCCGTGAACAGTTCAGTGGTCAGGATTGCGGCCGTTTGCCTTTGGCCGAGGTCGATTCCAGCTTCCAGAAGTCTTCCGCATCCAGAATTTCAAGCCCGACGAGAAACCGCGAGAGCTCGGTCTTCTTCGACCACGCAATTCGCGCCAGGGCCCGCAAATCGCTCACCGGCTTTTGGATCCAAGCCTTCTCGCCCCTCGTCCACGAACCAACCGTCGCCACGCATGCGCCCCGCTTGCTCACGTCGACCGTATTGGTCAATTCCGGTGTTCCTTTGGAATCCTTTTCGCGGCTCAAGAGCACCGGCATGTTGCGCGGCATCCGCGGCGGCCTTTGCGCCCGTTTGAATAGCTGCATCGCGGACATCGAGAGCGCGAGGAATTGGTCCCTCTGCCCCGGCCCCAGCAACTTCGCGTTGGTCACGAGCGTCGTCGTCTGCGCGATGATTTGCGAGAGGAATTCCGGCGCCTCGTTCCGGCCGGTGCCCGCCGCCTCGATCGTTTGCAGGCGCCCGCGGTATTCCTCGATGCGCTTCAGGGCTCTTTCGTAGAAATGGTTCCGGCACAGAGAAAGCTCGTCGAGAGTCGCTTCTGCGAAATTCCCGCAGCCGAGCGCTCCACACACAACCCCGGCATCCATGCAAAGCCTCCGATTCTTTGATGTTTTTCTGGTGCGGCGGAGCACGCTTCCCGTGTCCGCCGGGCGATTCAAGATACGGGCGAGGTGCAAAACGCGCAGCGGCGGGCCCCGATGGGTATTTCGCTCAGGCATTCCGGGCATTTGCGCGTCGTCGGATCGGCGGGCGGTTCCTTTTTCACCCTCGCGACCAGGGCATTGATCGGCAGAACCACGAAGAAGTACACGGCGGCGGCGATGATCAAAAACGACACGAGCGCGTTGATGAAGTCGCCGTAGAGAAACTTGCTCCCGTTCAGCGTAAACGTGAGCGCGGAAAAGTCGGGCTGTTTCACCAGCGCGGCGATGAACGGCGTCAGCAAGTCCTTCACCATGCCGGTCACCACGGAGCCGAACGCCGCGCCGATCACGATGCCCACCGCCATGTCCACCACGTTGCCGCGCAGCAGGAATTGCTTGAACCCTTTCAGCATGTTTCACCTCCGTCGTTCTCGACTTCTGCTTCGCGAGAGTCTCACACATTCGCCCCGCGTCTTGCGAAAAAAATTGCTCCTCGGTAGTCCCTGGGCCACCGATCCGCTCTTGACAATGACACTGGCGAGGAGTTTATTGCGTCTTAATAGCAGACGCAGTCATAGGGGGGGATATGAGCGAAGCAACGCAACGAAAGCGGTCCGCCGATGGCAGCGCCTACGGCCGGTCCCTGCAGCATCCCGATTACGAACTCACCCAGGTGGGCCCCGGCACTCCTTGCGGCGAACTCATGCGCCGCTATTGGCAGCCCGTGGCCGTATCCGCCAATGTCACCGCGCGCCCGCAAAACATCCGCATCCTTGGCGAAGATCTCATCGTATTCCGCGACAAGCGCGGCCGCCCCGGCCTTCTCTATCCGCGCTGCATGCATCGCGGCACCACGCTCCTCTACGGCAAGGTTTCCGAAGAGGGCATCGCCTGCTGCTATCACGGCTGGCTTTTCGATGTCGAAGGCCGCTGCCTTCGCCAGCCCTGCGAGCCCGATGGCGGGCGCAATCTCGATGTCGCGCGCCAGCCCTGGTATCCCGTCGAAGACCACTACGGCATGGTCTTCGCCTATATGGGCCCGCTCGAAAAAAAGCCGGCGCTGCCGCGCTTCGATATCCTTGAAGATCTCGGCCCGGATGAAGAAATCCGCGCGCACGTGGGCGCATTCGGCTCAACCGGCGACAACAGCCTTCCCATCGCCCCCTACAGTTGGCTGCACATGAACGACAACGTGATGGACCCCTATCACGTCTACGTCCTTCACTCCACCTTCACCGGCGTGCAATTCGCGCCGCAGTTCGCGCTGATGCCCAGGGTCGATTTCTTCTCGACCGAAAACGGCGTCTGCTACTCGGCCAAGCGCAAGCTCGACGACGGTCGCGAGTACGATCGCATCTCCTCGTGGATCATGCCGAACATCATGTCGGTGCCCAATCCGATCGACATCACCCAAATCCGCTCGAACATGATCACCTGGTCGCTCCCCGTCGATGATTCGCATTTCACGATGGCCACCGCGTCGCGCCTGCCGAAGGGCGCGCCCGATTTCTTCAGCGGCGGCAACGGATTCCGCATGAATGGCAAGCTATGGGGCCAAATGTCCGTCGAGGAACATCAGGATACGCCGGGCGATTACGAAGCGCAGGCCGGCCAGGGCCCCATCTCACTGCACTCCGAGGAACATCTCGCCTCGAGCGATCGCGGCATCATCATGCAGCGCCGCATGCTCAAGGCGCAGATTCGCGTCGTCTCCGAGGGCGGCGATCCCGTCGGCGTCAGCTTCGATTCCGCGCCGCCGCCCATCAACGTCCGCTCCGGCAATTTCTACAACGCGCCCCAGCCCGCGTAGCGCCGGCGTCCCGCCGGCTCTTTCTTCCGGGTGCCTCATCCTTCGCGTTTATGCGAAGGATGTGCATTTTCCTGATTTGCATTTGCGCTTTCCGCGCCTCATTCCTCACGCGCGCGGGGATTTGCGGCCATATGTAGCTCACCCCGCTTTCCCGGGGTGAGGCCTTCGCGCGATGTCGGCAATTGCGTGCCAACGGGCTCTGGCCGAGTGCCTCATCCTTCGCGTTTGTGGGAAGGGTGTGGATTTTTCCTGATTTGCATTTGCGCTCTCGAGCCTCATTCGTGTCATGCGCGCCGAGGATTCGCCGCCACATGTAGCTCACCCCGCTTTCCCGGGGTGAGGCCCTTGCGCGATCCCAGCGATATCGTCCTGCTTGCCCCGACGCAGTAAGGGAGCGAAGCCAAGGCTCTCTCTAGCGGGTCGGACCTTCAGGTCCGACATAAAGTCCGCGCGAACGCGCGTTCCTTTGCGCAGTTTCTGCCGCAGCAAGTTTTCGCGTTCCGGCCATCTCCGCATTTGCATTTTGGTTTTCCACGCGTCCGCATATAGAATCGCCCTGCTTGGAACGAAAAAGGGGGAGGGAACCGCATGTCGCTCTCGAAGAATCGCCTGATCGCAACGCTCGCGGCCGCTGCGCTGCTGGCGATGTTCGTCATCGCCGGAATCGCCGCGCGCGCCAACGCGCAAACATCAGCCCAGGACGAAGTCATCGCCATGCAAAAGAAATTCTCGGATGCCTGCGTCGCCGCCGATGGCGCGACGCTCAACAGCCTCATGGCCGAAAACGCCGTCTTCATCCATGGCAATGGCGTGATGCAGACCAAATCCGAATTCGTCGACGCCATCACCACCGGCAAGCTCGGCGTCTCGCAGTACGACCTGAAAGATCCCAAGGTCGTCGAATTCAAAGGCGGCGCGATCGTCACCGGCCTCGTGGATTTCGGAATCAAGCCGCCTGCCGGCTCCGCGAACCCGCCCATGGTTCTCCACTTCCGCGGCTCCGCCGTCTGGCTGCACACATCGGCGGGCTGGCGCCTGCTCTTCGATCAGGATACGACGCTCCAGGCTCCGCGTCCCCCGGCCCACTAGCGCAGGCAGTCGTAGGTGGCAGGCGAAAAGAAGCAGAAGCCCTCGTCGCTCCGCCGCGGAATGCGAAAGACCCGCGTGGAGTGCGGCGGCTCGCCGCCGCTGTCTTGAGACGAAGCTTGCTTCGTCGTCCGCGCTTCGCGACCAGTTTCGAGCGGCCAGGTGAAAGTGTAGGCCTTCAGAGTCCGTCTGAGAACTCGAAGCGCATTCTTAAGTAGCCCCGGCGTCCCGCCGGCTCTTCTTTAGGTGGAATCGTGGGCATACAGAGCTTGTGGGACAACATCGTTTTTGCGTCAGTGCCGTAAGCGGCGCAAAATGAAAGCGGCTTCAGCCGCCATTCGTCTTTTAGGGGGTCGAAGCTTCCAGCTCCGACATAAGAACGCGCGCGAAGCGCGCAGTCTGCGCCCGCCGTGGCTGGCGCGCTCCCTTCCTGCCCTGACGAAGGAAGGGTGCGCAGCCTCATCCGCGGCATGCGCCGTTTCCCGCCGCGCAGCACCAATCACCGCAGCGCCTCGCTCAAGACTCCTCTTCGCTTCGCCGCCGCCCCGCAGTTGATGTAAGCTTCCGCCATGATCCAGATCGTCGAACTCGAAAGCGCCCCGCTCGTCGAGCGCCAACACGTTCGCGAGGGCGTCTTCCGTTCGCGCCGCATCCTCAATGGCACTCCCGGCACTCCCGGAAATTTCGCGCTGCAGCTTGGCGTCACGCCCAGCTACTATTCGCCCCGCCATCGGCACAATTTCGATCAGGTCCGCTACCAGCTTGAGGGCGATTTCGATTTCGCGTCCGACGGCGTGATGAAAGAGGGCTGGCTCGGCTATTTCCCCGAAGGCACTCACTACGGCCCGCAGTCGAGCGATTCCGAAAATTCCACGCTCGTCCTGCAATTCGGCGGCGCCAGCCGCAGCGGCTACATCGCTGCCGACGAATATGAAAAAGCCGCAGTCGAGCTCGCCAAGCATGGCGCCTTCGCCAAGGGCGTCTACACCCGCCTCAAGCCCGACGGCGCCAAAATCAATAAGGACGCCTACGAAGCCGTCTGGGAACAGGTCAACGGCCGCCCGCTCGTCTACCCGCCCGAGCGCTATCTCCGCCCCGTCTTCATCGACCCGTCGAGCTTCGATTGGACGCCGCTCGCCAATCATCCCGGCGTCAGCAGCAAGCACCTGGGCGAATTCTCCGAGCGCCGCACGCAAATCGCCATGTACCAAGTCCAGCCCGGCGCGACGCTTCCTCTCTCCGACAATTCCATCTACTTCGCCATCCGCGGCTCCGGCTCCGTCTGCGCGTCAAGCGCGGTCCGCGCAGCCAGCGTAGCAGGGCAGGGAACTTCAGGCTCAGCCACATCCCCCGCTCGCCCCTTCGGTACCCACGCCTCGATCCACCTCGAGTCCGGCGACCAAGCCACAGCCACAGCCTCGCCCAGCGGCCCAGTCGAATTCCTCCACATCGGACTGCCTCGATTTTCGTAACGGCCTTTGCCGTCGCCGTGCGCGCCGTCTGCGTCCGCCGTGGCGAATAGCGCCGCGGCCTTCTAGCGCGGCAGCCGTTGGTGGTTGCCTCGGTCGTTGCTTTGGCTGTTGCGGTGGTCGTCGCCTTGGCTGTTGCCGTGCTCGTCGCCTTGGCTGTTGCCTTCGTAGCGGCCGCCTTTCAGGCGGGCGGTTTTGCCTTATGGTTTTGTTGTGCCGTGTTGTTTTGGTTTTGCTTTTCCGCTTTCGCTCTAGAATCTCCAATCTGAAA
>Ga0335072_10000379_pt1 | contig 91213 bp, 78 predicted proteins | sample Lox_Sample_21_FD_206725 | JGI IMG/M metagenome (GOLD analysis project Ga0335072, IMG submission 206725) | Soil microbial communities from Loxahatchee National Wildlife Refuge, Florida, United States - Lox_Sample_2.1 | ecosystem: Environmental > Terrestrial > Soil > Wetlands | place: USA...
CCCTAACCACTAACCATAGCGGTTCCCTAGCGGTTATCCTAGCGGTTACCCTAACGGTTTTCCTAACGGTTTTCCCAGCGGTTATCCTAGCGGTTCCCCTAACGGTTCTCCTACCGGTCATCCTAGCGGTTATCCCAGCGGTTATCCTAGCAGTTACCCTAACGGTTCTCCTACCGGTTATCCTACCGGTTATCCTAGCGGTTATCCTAACGGTCCTCCTACCGGTTATCCTACCGGTTATCCTACCGGTTATCCTAGCGGTTATCCTAACGGCTTTCCTAGCGGTTATCCTAGCGGTTCCCCTAGCTGTTCCATAGGTCCCATACCGCTTCCATAGCAGTTCCATAGCGGTTCCATACCGCTCCCATACCGCTCCCATATTGCTCCCATACCGCTCCCATACCGCTTCCATACCGCTTCCATACCGCTTCCATACCGCTTCCATACCGCTTCCATACCAGTCCCATACCGGTCCCATACCGGTCCCATACCGCTTCCATAGGTCCCATATCGCTTCCATATGTTCCCTAACGCTTCCATAGCCGTTCCAGTAGCTCAGCCTTTTGACCACGCCCGGTCAAACAGCAGCGGATAAAAGAGAGAGCGAGAAAGTCATTAGTCAATTGAATGACGAGCTTGATCCGATAAAAAAGCCTGAATGTGAGCCTGGTTTGAGACGAAAGAAAGGACCGAAGCCGAAATGGAAATGGGACGAAAAACATCGCCAATTGAAGCCCTCAAGGAAAGGAGCCATTTATTGGTACCGCTACTGGTCAGAAGTACTTACTAGCAAGCTCTTTCCATCCACAAGAAGGATCAATGGAGTAGTAGTAGAAGACGGAGCGCTTTGTCACTCTCACCGCTTCATTCAACGAGAATACAAGCTTCTCCGCATTGAGAAGATGGAATGGTGCGGCAATTCACCTAATTTAAATGCAATTGAGCCTACCTGGCTACAGGGAGAGCGACAAACCACGAAGAAATCGATTCTCAATATCAAAAAGGAGGCGGAGGAGGCATGGAAGAAGTTCTTGGAGGACTTCCCTCAGGAGCGCTTGCAGGGCTTATGTGGATCGAATTCGCTGGTATGTGGAGCAAGTAATTAAATGCGGAGGTAATGAGTATATAGAAGGCCTCGGAACTCGAGAAAAGGCAAGGAGTGGCCGTAATTGAAAGAGAAAGACCAGATGGAGACGATGCGTGGTTGGACCGTGAGCCATAAGTCAGGCATCAAAACTGGTGCCTAAGGAATTAGTAGGTACCCCCTAAAATTAGGGGGCGTCTAGGGTTAGGGTTAGGGTTAGGGGCATGAAATTGATGCTAAGGCAATGCTTTTGGCCCGCATCTCCGTAATGTCACTTATGGCTTAACGTACGCGAGAATAGTAGCTCAAACGCGCTCTGTAATTTGACTTGCGGCTTAATTCACGCGAGAATAGTTGCTCAGACGGAGACGATACGTGGTTAGACCGTGAGCCATAAATCAGGCATCAAACTAGTGCCTAAGAACTTAATAGGTCTAGGGTTAGGGTTATAAGGCATCAAATATATGCCTGGGCAATACTTTTGGCCCGCATCTCCGTAATCACAATATCCATAACGCCACAAAGACAGACATAAGCAAAATCCTTGTCAAATAGATGCCAATATTGGACGAACAACCTTTCTTGGTACTTGTGGTGGTTACTGTTGTTGATCCTACTGTTGGAAATGTAATTGTTGTGTATGGCATGGATGTTTGAATCGTGGAATATGAAACGGTACTTGTGGAATCATTTTCGATGACCACAAGACCACTGGATGCGGCGCTGACGACTTCTCCATTCGGGAGAGTAACTGGACCTTTGCCAACGGTAGCGGTTGTATCTCCAATTTTAACGACGGTTGCTCCTTGGTTCACGGATTGGATGGCTGTGAATGTTGTCGAAGCATCAGCGATGATGGCTCCAGTGGCACTAGCGGCGGATATAACAAGGTGATCACCATTTAGAGAGAGAACGGAGCCAGCTGTGGTGATGACGTAGCCGGCAGTCAATGTCTGAGAGCCGATGATAACAACAGGTGAGCCATTTGCGGTTGAACTGGTTGCGGTGACAGTAATTCCATTGGCCAGAGTGATAACAACGAGTCCTGGAATCGGTGATACTGGTAAAGCCAAGCTGACGGTTGTTGTCTGACCATTCTGAGCGATTACAGCTCCTGTTTCGTATGCCGAAATTGTTTGATCGCCGATGGTAGTGACTTGGCCTTGAGAAAGCGAAGCACCGTCAATTACTAGACCACCAGCACCGTTTGCGGACACCGTAACGGTACTGTCCCCATCTTTAATGGTCACGACGGTGACGGGTGGGTTGTTTTGTTCAGCGGAAGCGGTGGATGGATCGTAAGGTTCCGTTTCGCCAAGTGTTGTTCCGGGAGTTGAACTGACTTGTTGTTCGCTGCTATCTCCAGCTGTGTCTCCATTGGAATCGCTATCTGAAGGTTCAGATTCTGATTCATTTCCCGATCCAGTTCCCGATCCAGTTCCCGATCCAGTTCCTGACTTTACGGTAGCAGTAGAACTTTCTGCCACGCCCGTCGTTTTCGATGCGAATGTTGTGTTTGTCGATAATGCCGTTGTCAAGTATTCTGTTGTCGATGGAGATGCAGGCGTTGTAGTGACACTAGACGGTGTGTTCGTACTCACAGGTGTCAATACGTCGACTGGTAGAAGATAAGTAGGTGGATCGAAGAGTCCTTCGTAATCAAAGGTACAAGAATCCCATTGATTAGGTACTAAATTGTAAAATTGGGTTGGGTAGACTAGATTTGGCGCATAAAGATCTTCAACAATGGTGGCGCAGAACGGATATGCAATAGAATTTCCGTATTCTGTAGCGCAGGTATCTTGACCTTGATATGCAAGAATAGGGACATGATTAGGTAACAAGTCAGCGAAATTGAATGAGTAGACATTGTCTAATTTAAGAGCAGGAATATGGCCTCGATAGGATTGTAAAGCTGACGATGCAATGGTTAGGATACCTCCAGGGACAACCGACGTGATTGTATAACTGAAAATACCAGTGATGTTGGTATAGAAGAGGTAACAGTTTTCATCTGAAGTAAATGTTGTACCGAAGGCAGTAGCAATTGACACGGAGACATTCTCTGCAGGAGCTGCGGTGATATCAATTGGATTCGGGTAGATGCACAGGTCCTGTGAGGCAAGCGTGACTGGCCAGTATAGAAGTTGAACCGATGGAATATATATCTCACATCCTCCCAATGTAAAACCTGGAATGACTGGTGGTTCACATAGAACCGATGGCGAGGCTGTGAGATTGAAAGTTCCACCTGTCCACATGGCATTACTGGATGCTATACTCAGAGATGCGCAATCTGTCGGATTTATTGTGCAATTTGGGTTTGGAACCGAAAAGAATGTTGTCGTTGAAGGCCTGTTGAGGTTTACATTGCTTATATACGGGTATACGTAGGTAGAAATGACAGTGAAGATGGTGATAACGACGGGTGACGGTTCAATTATGTTCACTTCTGTGACGGTAACGTTGGAAAAGTCATCTAGACTTGTTTGCGTGGTAGTGATCGTTATGTAGGAAGAGTTTCCAGATAGTACAGCTCGAGGAATGCCATCACAGAGTTTATAAGTCTCGTAAATGGTGCTGATATAGGAACCAACGTATGTTCTGTTTATTGGACCAGCGACTGAAGTGTACCATGAATCTGAAGCGGCTTGCCAGCTTGCCAAAGCGAGATAACAGCTTTCGATTGCTGCACTTCCACTGACATAACTAGTCGTTGCAATGCTAGTGGTAGTCGAGATTTTCGTGATGCTACTGGTAGTCGAGATCTTTGTGATACTGGTCGTATTAGAGGCTGAGTAAATGTTAGTATCCTTATTGTGTAAAAAGGACTATGGCATACTCGAAACCGAGTTACACAACGTCAAAAGGATCAATAAAAACAACAAGTAAGCCATTGATCAAGACTAGCGAGTTTAAGTCTAAAGGAAAGAGAAAGCATTGCGAGCAATGAAGAAGATGAATTATCAGGCTTCAACTTTCGTTCAAGGATCATTTTCAAGCTTCAAAATTAATGTACAACATGTGATTGAGAAACAACACCGAGTACAAGGTTATTAATTGATATGTATGGTTGAGTTCATTGTTAGCGTGAAGTAATTCAATTCTCCAAGCAATCACATCGTCTTTTCAGACAGAGTTGCATGAACCAAAGCCTAGTTCATGATAGAAGGATTCGACACCATCCAAACTAGGAGATACTGCAGCAGTTACCGAAAATTGCTAGTTCGGAGGATACCCTGCAAAACCAGGAGAATAGAACCAGTCGGCAACGTTTCTGGATGCCAGGTGTATCATTTAGCTTCCGTATCGTTTTCGGAAAGGTCATAAATCAAGCTTTATTCGAATGACTTGCAGTAATACGGCGGTTTTAATGCAATCAACGATTTGCCAGACACAGGTAGTCCCCACTTTCGAGTTGACTTGGATTGCCACGGATTAAGTTGAGTGGAATGAAACGGAAAGCAATGTCGAACTTTTCCTTGCTAATTGAGGTTTTTGGGCTGTCGGTAGTATATGTTTATGTGTCTAAACGCATTTATTACTATGCTTGACATATACTGGAGGTGGTTCCAAAACTGTAGAACGAAAATTAAATATAATTCTTTTGATCGATTATACTTCGTCCAGTGTAAGTTACCCAGACTTTACGGTAGTAAGTTCTGTCTCTACATTTGGTACCATTTTTGGAAGATTTCAATCGTTTATATTTCATATTGGACGGCTAGTGAATTATGAGATCCACTGAAACAAGGCTCTCTATTGTCAAGGATTCTATTCTATCGTAGGTGTTTTATAAATTTGATCTATTTGTACTTAGTTCGCGGTTGTTGTATCAAACTACTATGAAGCTATGAGCGGTTTTCGGCGCTCATGCTTTAGTGATAGTAATTCACCCATTGCTGATCTCTATCTTTACAGTATATAGAAGAGTAGACGGATTTTAGGTATCAAATACTTCACTAAAACACTTTTTTCTTACGATTAAACTCAGGGCACTTAATCACGATGATTTGACAGTTTTGACCTGAAAGACTTATGATTTCTGTATCCGTATATATTCAGATAGGAATTACTAGTCGGAAAACTCACTCTTATGTAGCTTTGTACACTCAAATCATAATTCAGATCGATTCCTTTGATATTTATAACTATATGACTCTGAGAAGTCCAAAGATGAGCAACATTCCTATTGGAGTTTCTAGCAACAGTAGTTCCATCGTGAAAGTGATCAACAAGAAACTCAATCTCGTTCAGGACGTTGTCTACACTACCAAAGATGGATCTAGAAATCGATCACATGTGTCTGGTCGACAACGAGATTCTCCATAGTCAAATACGGACCATAAGATTGTCTATTCTTACAAAGAATGAAAGGATAAAGATCCGAAGACTTTCAATGGTAGTGAACGGCTTTTCTGGTTCCACCAGATGGTTACTCATATTCATGATTGAAGGACATTGGTGAACTTCGAACAGAATTAATGAGTAATAAAGGACGTAGATTAAAACTTTTACAGGTATATTGAACGAAATATCCAAATTCACCTTTTGGTAAACTATAAAATGACTCTGTACACTCTTAAAACGAAAGAAGTCAAACTCTGGAAGAAAGCATATGTATAAATCAAATCAACTGTATAATTGATGGATTTCAAATTTACGAACTGCATTTGATACGTAGATTGAATGAATGATTACTATTTCAAAGTAACTAATCATCATGATTAGTCTTGAAATATTCCATTGAGCTTAAACTCAAGATTTTGCATCCGCTTTTGCAACTAATGGTCGTAAATTACGATCAATTGGAAATTCAATCAATACTGGACCATCAACCTTCAAAGCTTCTTCAAATTGCTTTTGCAATTCTTCAGCATTCTTTGCACGGAATGATGGACATCCATAAGCCTCTGCTATGGCTGGTGCATTCAATCCTGGTAAATCCAAAGCAGGTACATTCGGTGTCTCTTCAAGAATAGCAAATTCTTTCAAAATTGCATATTCTTCATTGCGTGGTACAAGATATACAAGTTTGACCTTATGTTGGACCGCGGTGTAGATGCTTTGAACAGAATAATGTAAACTTCCATCACCAATTGCTAGAATTGTTGGTCGAGAAGTTTTCAAATTCTTTTGTGCCAATGCAATACCAACTGCTGCTGGTGCATTCCAACCTAAACCACCACTTGCGAAGGTGAAATAGGCTTCTGGTTGTTCTGCTGGCCAAACTCTTTCCAAATCTGCTCCATTGGATGGTGATTCTTGTACCAATAGTGCATTCTTTGGTCGAAGTTGAGCTATTGCTGTCCAAGCATCTAAAGCAGTCATTGGAGAAGCTTTTGATATCTCCGGTACCTGATTTGGTTGAACTTCCGATTTTGATTCGGGTTGTTTTATGGTTGACTTCAATAGATCATAAAGATTTCCAAGTGCCAATTTCGAATCTGATAGTAAACTATCACCAACAAGAGCACTTCCGGCATCATGTGGATCATTCGTGATATGTAGAAGTTCCAAACCTTCTGGTATAACTGGACCAGCAACATATGGATAATATCGGAAAACTTCGGCACCAACTACCAAAGCAAGATCATATCCTTTCAAAGTTTGACTGAGTGGTCCACGTGCAATTGGTAACATTCCTTTAAAAAGTGAATGTCTTTCTGGAAATACTGCACGTTCTGCCAATGGAGCTTGATAGACAGAAGCATTGAGTAATTCCGCAAGTTTGATAGCTTCATCCCATGCCAAACTCTTATCAACTTCTTGTCCAAGAATCAAAGCAAATTTCTTTGCTTTTTCTATACGTTTCGCAAATGTCGATAGTAATTCTGGATCTGGTGCAATCTTTGTACTGACAATTCTTGGTATCGGTATTGTTGTGATTTTTACATCCCAATCATCCAAAGGTATCGACAAATAAACAGGACCTTCTGGTGGCATTGTTGCTACAGCAATAGCTCTGATCAATGCTGCTGGAACATCTTGTGCTCGAACTGGTTGATAGGCCCATTTTACCCATGGTTTTGGCATTGATTCTGGTTCACGATTTGCCAACATTGGTTCACCAATAATCATTTCTCTTGTTTGTTGACCAGCAATCAAAATCAACGGCGTCTTATTTAAAAACGCAGTCATAATGTTGCCCATACCATTTCCAGTACCCGCTGATGTATGAAGACTGACTACAACGGGTTTACGAGTTGCTTGTGAATATCCATCTGCCATTGCCACAACTGAGGCTTCTTGTAAACCAAGAATGTACTCAAAGTCGGATGGAAAGTTCTTCAACATCGGTTGTTCCGTTGAACCAGGATTTCCAAAGATGGTTTTCAAGCCATATGCTCGAAGTAGATTATAGAACGCATGCCACACGGTTTCGCTTGCATTTGTAGCCATGGTTGGATGATGATTTTCTACTTCAACGCTTCTTGATCGATGAAATGAATCTTGTTGGAACTTTTTGATCGGTATTCGGATAAGTAGAATTGAAGTTGAGGCTTTTGTCAAAAGGATATCGAGAAGGTATTGAGAGAAAGTCGTCCAAAACGCTTTAATTTATGCAATCGGATATTATTCAACTTAATCAATACTCACATGCTTCACCGTAAACCTTTACAAAGTGGAGACATGGTTAATTGATGACACGTCGTGCATAATCATCATGCAAGGTGATAAATTCCCCACTCTTTGCTGCGTGAATGTAATCTCGTCAGTTCGGAAAATCCACCGTTGAATTTCAACGATTGGATTTATTCATCGATGTTTTACCGACGTTAAATTTCCAGTACGTTACTGTCATCCTCTTTCTATCATTTTCTTGAACTTATCGTTCTTGATGATAAGTTCGGTGCGGATATGAATACGAGGATATAAATGTGTGTCATTGAAAATTCTAAATCTCCACCATTGAGGAGACAATGACCTATACAAGGATGCCGTTGAACCGAGTTCCTTCACTTCTGGCTAGACCTCCAATTGGCTAGGATAGAAGCTTCCCATCTAAAGAAGCTCTTATTCAGCTGCATGTTTGTCATCTTCGCTTGCAACATCACGTATGTGGACACCCGAAGTGACTCCCGCATCCATTGACTGACGAATTGGACGCTTTTAGATGAAATTCTTGGCTCTGCAAAGCATGGATATAAGCAGAATGTATCTACGGTGCCAGATAGTGTTAATTTCTAGCTACAAATAAGCTTCCATGAAGCTTTAATAGCGTCGTAGCATCTTAGCATCGTAAAGCTTGGTGGTAAGCACAAAATTCGGCTACAATACGTAAAGGAATGACATACGTCTCTGATTTTACTAATCTCCTCCCTGATATCAATCATAGATGTTACTCTGTTCATTTAATTTTAGTTACTTGATTGATTTAGTCAACTCTATCGAACTAGTCCAGTACGACAATATCATCCAAATTGAATTTTGATTAACTATCTGAACAACTAAAATGACAATTTCAAACTTATAGTGATGATAACCAATTTATCAATGCTTCTGAAGTCAATTCCGGTGCTTCTTCTGGTAAAAAATGACCTATTCCATTACCAATGGAATTCCATGTGATCAATTTCGAATCTTCAGTCCATGGTTGACTCCATACTTCTTGTATGGATTTTTTGGCTCTTCTCGATAGATAATCTTTACTGTAGATCAAAAGTAAAGGAACTACAATACCTTGATGATTATCAATTGCCTTTGTTTGAAAATCCAAATCAGTTTTAGCACCAGCTTCATAATCTAAGCATGATGCTTCGATAACTGACTCTTGATCAAAGAAACTGCTATAGACAGTCAAAGAATCTTCACTTTTCAACTTTTCAAGTCCTTCAGTATTCGATCCTACCCAATGATGAATCATGGTAATAGCCCATTTTCCACCACCGTATGCCATGATCATAGGCTTTGCAATGGTCACATTTGCTAGAAACGACCAGTGAAAATACCCGATTTGAGCTGTTGCTGAATCTCCAATCTGCCATTGATACAAAGTTGGAACAATATCGAGTAATACCAACCCAATAATTCGTAGGTTCAAAACTTCTGTCTTTCCAGTGGAAACATGAAATTCATGTGCTACTCTAGCACCTCGATCATGACCGATGAGAACAATGGAACAATGTTTGTCGGAATTCGTATATTCTTGATTGATTGTCTCACGAAGAGCTTCAATAATTCGATGCCCAACACTGACTTTATCATTCTGATCCGTTGGAGCACTATTCCCGTAACCTGGTAGATCTGGTACGAAAAGTGGCTTGTCTTGAAGTAATGGAACCATGAGACGCCATCTAAAATCTGTTAGAAATGAAAATATCTTAGTAATGTGGATGATTCTCGCACATATAGGCACTTTGAGGATAGCCATGAAGCAACACCAGTATTGGGTTGTTATCATTGGTTTTCTCAAGATCTCGATGGTAACTGACGATTTTCTTGCTTGAGATAGATTTCTGAAAGCCCAATTTCGCAAATTTCTGATCTTGAATGTGTGCCATGCTTTGATATTTGAGTTGATAGGGATTGCCTTGTTGAAATGTAGTTGAAAAGATGCTTCGGACTCAATAGTTCGATTCTTACACTTTGTCTTCGGTAATGTCGGTTTTACCGCGAGAATTTGTCAGCGTGATGATCTCTTTGACATACTCTACTACGTACATGGCAGTCAATAAAGTCGAAAGGAAACTCCAAGACATCTACCTTCTTCTCTTCTTATCGGCCTTTTTAGTTTTGAGCTTCGAGAGATTATACTCAAGTCATCTGGAAAATTATCCGAAGGGTATCCTCTCTTCAATTCATCGGAGTTGAACCGGAATCTCTCTTTCATCCTTGGAACTTCTTGCATGGCCCTAGTTCGAAGGATCATCTACCGAAACCACTGTCTCCATGTAATCCTACCACGTGTGATGATACGTGAGCCTTCTAACATGCTTTAATCCTAGCGACACAAGGACCTTCATCTCGTATCCACATTTCAACCCGAAGTTTAGAACCCAGCTGTGGCGCTTCGTGAAATTGCCTTCAAACGGAATGATGTTCTCCAGCAAAACTTTCGCTACTAGCGCAAAGCAAATGCTCGTAAAAATCAAAACAAATCGTGGTTGGATTTTCTAGATCTCCTTTCTTGTGATCAAAATACAAGCCTCATGAACGAATGCCCACAAACGGTATACTCATACCGGATATCTCTGAGTCAAAATAAACATCGATCGGAGCTCTACGGCATCATGATCGAATATAAATTTCATAGTTCCTATAGAATTTTGTAGGTAGATTATGAAGTTTCTACGAGCTCAGCGGAATTGACTGCATGAGAAACGATGACTTCGTTCATACTCTTTCTCTTCGTTGTGATCTTCACCATACCAATTCGTCATATTATAGCTCAAAATTCATCTGGACAAGTCATATTTCAACTCAGTTCCGATCCTGAATTCTCTTTTCAACTTCAACAAAGATTATCACTTTCAAATGGTGGTAGTGCCAATACTGGAGAAGTACTTCAAGCAGCAAACCAAATTATTCCTGGTAACTTCGAAAGCTATTAAAATGCATTCTACACTCTTGGTTCTCTAATTCATAACTTTGCGGAATCAATCAATAGCTCAAAATATTCAATATCAGCAAGAGATACCTATTTCAGATCTTCAGCATACTTGAGATCATCCATGTTCTTCCTCACAGGCAATTCTTCCGATCCTAGACTGTATAGCGTCTTTAATGAAGCTACATCAAACTTTGATAAAGCTCTTAGCTTGATGGAAATACCTGGAATTCGATATAATATCTCTGCTCCAAAAATTCTATCAAATTTCACGGCTCCAATTATCTTCTATAAAGCAAAGAAACATCATTCACGTACACCTACAATACTCTGGGGAAATGGTTATGATGGACCACAAGAAGATGGTTTACCTGGTTTTGGTAAATATGTTTTGGAACGCGGTTGGAACTTTGTAACATATGAAGGTCATGGTCAAAATACTCCTCGTCGTCAACAAAATATTGGATTCAAACCAAATTGGTGGGATGTTGTTACTCCAATTGTCGATTATCTCATCTCTCATCCTGATGTTGATACATCTAGACTCGCTCTTGTTGGTGAATCATTTGGTGGTATTCTTGCACCTCGAACAGCTACACACGAGAAAAGATTTGCTGCTGTCATTGCTATTGATGGTGCTTATAATCTTCGAGATGTTGTTCTTTCGGAATTTCCACTAGAATTGACGGCACTATACAACTCCGGCAATGTAACAGCTTTCGATACGATATTGAATGCTCTACGAAATAATGCTTCATCACCAAGCTCTATTCGATGGGGGATATTTCAAGGTCTCTGGTCTTTCGATACTACTTCACCATTTGAATGGCTTACAATTGCCGGAAATATCAATCTTACACAAGAATCAGTTCAACTTGTTCAAGAGATCACATCGAAAGTCTTCATTGGTAGCGGACAAAACGACACTTCATTTCCTGGTCAAGCTCCTATTGTTGGACAATGGTTCGGTGATAAGGTATTCTTTTATAATTTTACCAATGATGTTGGTGCAGGACAACATTGTCAAATTGGAACCGATGATTATCTGACTTCCGTATCACTGGATTGGTTAACAGATGTGTTTGAAATATCACAGACCACTGATGGAAGATTCATTTCGAATACCAACTCTACCAGTCACTTCGTGAGATAATTCTTACTTTTCAAGATATCGATAGTTGTCATTCCGCGAGCTAAAATCAAATTTCTACTGTAGCTTAATCCTTCAATGCAAATATGGTACAAATAATTGAGAATCGCTGTAGATTTATACATTTGAATTCGATTTACTTGCTGAATACTACTCTGTGCTCAGCTATATCATACGATAATGCAGATCCAATCCTTAGTGCTGTTAGCTTGTTATGGTATCTCTTAGCTTGGAGGAGCTGAAAACATCAGCCGAGTACCGCAGGGAAGATATCATGCCAGTTTCAAACGTTCGATGGCTTAGACTTTACACTTTACTACAGATTCAAACTGAGATCTCCAACTTTCCAACTTTTCCATTATTTGCGTTACAATTCAGTTCGACGATCATCCATACCCATGGCTACTGATTCAACACCTCAAAAGACCGATGTACCTATCGAACAGCAGGCTACAGCAAAAGAAAATGACCCGAAGAATGAAGAACTTCGTTGTTTCAACCAAGGAGTTAGTGACGCAATGATCAGATTACCATGGCTAAAACAAAAAGTTGGAGATATTCAACGAATGGAAACTCAACAGAAAATCTGCTTCCTTCAAGAATTCCAAACAGATCAAGCTATCCATGTCTGGGGACAACGTTTCATTCCAAAGGCATTTGTAGTTTATGGCTTCATTCGTAATCGCTACAATACTCTTGGAGGTGGTCTAGGTATACTTGGATGTCCTACTTGCGATGAAGCCTCAACTAGAGATCAAATTGGTCGTTACAATGACTTCGAAAATGGTGCCATCTACTGGACTACTGCTTCTGGAGCTGTTGAAATTCTAGAACCATTCTTAACGAAATGGAAATCCTTGAATGGTGAACTTGGTTATCTCAAATATCCTACAAGTTCCGGAATCAAAGTCGGAAACGGTCTTTACCAAACTTTCCAAGGTGGTAAAATCTGGTGGTCACCATCTTCCACAGCTTTTGCAATGTCAATGCCATTGGCTAGCATGTACGATGATGTTGGAGGACCAAACGCTCTTGGATTTCCCGTTACGGATGAAACTCCAATGCAAAATCCTTTGGGAACTATTGTTCGCTTTCAGAAAGGAAAAATTCTATGGAATGCACTTGTACATCCACAGTACAACTTCTCCGTGGATGGTGTACAATGTAGTAACTCAGGATCTGATGGGAATGAAGCTTCTATCATCACTGCGACGGTTGCAATCTCGGGTCATGATCCCGTCACTGTAACCCGAAATTTGGATACTAGTGATGAAGACGGTTATAGAAACTGTAATTTGGAGATAAAAAACATCTCTTTAGGTGATGAAGAAGTTGCCATCTTCTCTTACGCCATCGCAAAAGTCGATAACGACGATACCAAGGCAAAAATGACACTAGAGACCAGCGTCAAAGTCATTGCAGTACGAGCAGCCGAAGTGGAATCAAAGACTGGAAGACCTGCTGAAACAAACATTATCGAAGCTTTGCGTGGAATCATTGGGAGCATAGGATTGACTGATGATGAATGGGTTAGTTCTCCTTCTTTGAACCCGGTAACCGAAATGGTCATCTCGGCACAAGTTGCAGCACTTAGGAGTGACAACTCTGGACTAATTGTTGCTACGACAACTTCCATTGGTGGGAAAGAGCTGAGAGAGCGTTTCGACAAAGAAAGACTTTACCAGAGAATCGATACCGAGATCGACAAAAGACGTCCTGGTAAAATTGAGGCTGATGAAGCCGAGTACGATAAAGTTGAGGATGATGGATCCAAGTCCAAGGAAACTGAAGCTGGTGAAAAGAAATCTGGCGAAACTGAGTCGACTGAAACCGAGGATAGTGAAGCTGATGATAACGAAGCCGAGTCTGGAAAACCTACATCAGTAGCATACAGCACGACTTGGAGAATAGTGAAATCGAAATAACTGGTATCATTTCAACTGTTTGATATCACGGACGGTTTCGTTACTCACATATGCTTACGTCTGTTGGTTACAACTAGATGATAATGATATCCGGAAATTTGTTCACTTGGTGGAACGACTTGTAGATGATTGCTTCTTTTGAAACTTTATATCAAAGAAATGAGACATCTTTCACTCAAATCTTCATATTGATACCTTTGAGAGCGTAGTTTATGGCTACTTAGACCAAAACAAGCGATTTACATTTCCAAACCGCTCGAACGGGATCCTGTCAACATAAAGGTAAAATGTATCACTTATTGTGAATGGCAATGTTCAAATTAGCATCAGACTCGTCTATAATACACATGATATGCGTGATCTAAACAAGACTAACCATACGGAATGATATTGCCATTATTTACTACCATACAAAGTTCAAATTTTCTCAGATTGTGCCTTATAGAATTCCAATTGTACACCATCAGCTGGTTGTAATACAATATCTGCTTTAAAAGTAGCTGGACCTTTCATTCGGTTCTCAATGCGATCATACCGTTGCAAAATCCTTGTTACAGTATATGCCATTTCAGTCAAAGCAAATTGTTGACCAACACAAATACGTGGTCCAGCATTGAATGGAATATACCTAATAATTCATGATTAGTATGATGAACTACAACAGACATGTATGTATTCTTACGTCCATGATTTAGGAGTCCAATTGTACCATCTTTCAGGTACAAAATCTTCAATTGGTGGAAAACCAGAAGATACTGAAGGATAAAGATCTGGTCTACGTTGCATAGCCAATGTAGAATAACCAACTGGAGTACCTTTAAGAACTCCAACAGGTTGCATACCATCTGATCCACCACCACGTGGTAATGTAGTATCCTGTAAAGCTTCACGAACATTGAATGGTACAATCGGATATAATCTCAATGTTTCGTTGAGGCAATATTGTAGATACTTCATTGCCTTGAGATTGTCATAGGTAGGTTGATTTGTTGGTCCAACATAATCCATGATTTCTTGTCGTATCCTTTGAACGATATGTGGTCGAGTTGAAATCTCATAAAAGAGCCATGAAAGAGTACAAGCAGTTGTATCTCGTCCAGCAAGAAGTATGGCCACAAGTTGATCTCGAAGAACATTTCGATCTCGTGTGTATTGGACAATCGAATGTAGAAATGTGTACCCTTCGTCGGATTTCGTACGCTTCTCCAATTCCTCTGGAGGTAACGATAGAGCATCATTGACGTATTTCTCAACGAAATTGTTCATGATCTTGATTTCTTTCCTGAATCTTGAACGTGGAAGAATCCAATTGAGATCGTTGAGACGTGCAACCAAAGATTGAAAATGTTGGACATAATTGAAGGCCGTTGCAAATTCCGTCTCATCATGATGCAAACTATCTACACTTCTTCCAAGTAGAAAATCGGTAGAGGCATCCAGTGTGAACTTGAAGAAAAGATCAAGTACGTCGACTACTTCACCATGTCCTCCAAGCATGGGAATAAGAAACCCAACATGCTTTTCAAAGATATGGATATCACTCAGTCGATCTTTGATGAATTGTGGACGTATTAGTTGCCTTGAATCATGCCAGAGTTGTCCATCCGTAGAAAAAATACTATTGCCGAGAAATTCAAACCAATCTCTGTTGAAATTTTCTCCTTTTCCGTAATCATTGAATTGAGTTGCTAGAATGGCTTTGATATTCAGGTCATCAGAGGTCATAATGGTACGCCTTGTACCAACTCGGAACTCTATGGTGTAAGGCCAGTTAGGATTGGCATACTTTTTCATGACTATACCTTCTGTCAGTACTGCGAACGGTGGTACTGGTAAAGAAGCAACTCTGGTTGATACCTTCTTGGAAGAACTCATAAACTTTGTTATTTCTGGAAGATCTTATGCCATGGTATGCAACATCGAGTCCAAATGGCCATGGTATTCCCCTGGAAGGTGCCTTCAACCCAATTCTTCGAATCTTCACATTGGTGATCAATCGAGAAAGAAGATCGAAGAATAGTATCAGAACGAACCCTCCTACCACAACTCTACCGACCGTAAGGTGTTGAAATAGCGATTCGAATATCATTGAAAGTAGTGTTCTGTACCAGATTGGAATTGGGTGTAAAGAAGAGTATGTATTGTATGGAGATGTGGTCAAAATAAATGGCTTACCTTAAAGTTTCGGCCGCAACTCAAGTTGCATGTGCTTCGGTTACAGAAAACAACTGACCGCGGATATACCCGAATAGGCGGGGGAATTTGATGCCGTTTCAAAGGTCCACTCACATAAGTCACTTCGCAAAGCTCACCATTCACATGCGACTAACGATTTCACTTCGACGATATCTAACTTTCTCTAGAGGATCTGCAAGTTCTTGGTTCGCTTTAGTGTTAATTAGCATTCTCTCTCTCCTGATCTGGCGTGATTAGGGAAGATTTTAGGCTTTCTTCTCTCATAGACGTCAACTCCAAAGGAGAATCCCAGTAGCATCGGTTGCTTGATGTGAAAATGGACTTATAATACGATCTACTTCCATATAGCCTTCAATCTTCTATTCTAGTACTATACTACAAAAGGTATCAAGCGACTATTCGGGAGATTGTCGTCATTTTTGCATTTCTCAACATACCCTAGTATACCGTTGCCAATAGATCCAATGTCGAACGTTGGTACCACTTATAAAGGCTTCGTAGATACTATCTATACTGCTATAAAGAGTCTGGTACTTTGTGTAACTCTGGCTGCAGTAAGAAACAATGCTCCAGCTACGAGAGTTGAACCACAGTACATTGACAATACGAAATATCCCTTTGTAAGAAGTTGACCTGCAATAGCTGGACCAAAGAGTCCACTAGTTATTCGGGTCAGCATAATGGTTATTGCAACTTTCATGGAGGACTTACGTTAAAGCACCAGCTCCCATAACTAAACCAACGGCAGTTCCATGTGTCTCTGGTGTAGAAATCTTAGCAGCACAGGTCGCTTGAAGACTAATCAACGATCCGGAAGCGAAACCATATACCAAAACCCATACAGCGACTCCTCCAATATTATCAGCCGCTGTCCAACAGAAAGCGACGATACCAGACAACAGATTTGCCAAAACCAAAATATTGAATGGACCATATCGATCAGCAAAGTATCCTGGAATAGTTCTCCCAAAGAAGGATCCAGCACACGTAATCGCTGGTAAGTAGAAAGAAAAGCTGGTTGACAAACCGATAGTTATCCCGTATGACGAGCAAAAGAAGAACGGAGTAAAGAATCCTAGGAAACAGATAGCCAACCCGATACAGAGAAAGATGAACGCCGGATTCTTTATAATTGAGAAATCTGCTTTAGGATGTTGAGCAGATTTAGTCGACGATTTGTTTCCAACCTCCTTTGATAGCAATCCCAGAGTCATAACGACAAAACCACAAAGTGGAATCATAGTGAAGCCAACAATCCGCATAGTCCAACCGAAGTCGATACCGTCTTGATTGAGCAAATTGTTAATCTCGATCGGCCATACAACGCCACCAATCGAAGAACCAGCAATAACGAAACCCATTGCGAGACCTCGATTTCGGACAAATAGTCGTGATACCACTGCTAGACATGGTATTGTCAGAAACGACATACCCACACCCATCAGTAGACCTTGAGTAAGAAAGAACTGGTAATACGTAGAGCATAGCGAGGTCATGAATGCTCCAAGGAGTAGACCGATACTTCCAATGCATAGTGGTATGAATGGTCCACTTCGATCTGCCATTATTCCAGCTAAAGGCGCACATGCGAACAGAATAAAGCTCTGAATAGCTCCGATCCAGACGATATCGAAATTTGACTTATGGAGAAGTTGATGAGTTTTGTAGTACTCCTGAAAGATACCAAATGCATTACCGAACCCAACAGTGGAAAAGGCGGAGAAAAACCCTCCTACAAGAGCCAGACAAGACTTCGTGCTATTAAGATGTTAACAATATACATATATTCTCATGTAGATTACTCACCTCCATTCCTTTTGAACGTCTTTCGGTGTTCCGTCTCCGAAATCTTCGAACTTGGGCTGGTGGTCTTCAATGTTGTTGTCACTTCTGCTTTTCATGTTGATATATCTTGAATAATCTGGTAGGATTGCATTGATTTAACACTTGGACGAGAATATATAGTCCAGGGAGGCGGTTGACCTCTCCATGTCTCCGCGGAAGGTCCACGGAGCATCTGACCAGCTCTTTTCAAGCCGATTCTCTCGGCATTTAGCCATAGTACTTTCGAAACTTTTAATTATATTCACTTAATGAGATGACTTATCACAAATCTCCATGCTAGACCCATCTGGATGCCTTTTCGCTGATATATACTAGAAAATCAGCCATATCCGTCTTAGACTTCGGCCACTACGAATATAGCCCAATTGAATGACAAACCATCATCTCCGTAAGTTTAATTTACGCAAGTCATGTCAAATTGACATAGAAAGATCATAATGAACAACGTAACCGTAGTTTCGAAGTGTTCGGCCAGTGATTCCATCAATCCTGTATTACTACTCAACCTAGGAGTATCTCTCCAAACCGCAGCTTTCTCTACTACACGATCCTGAGTACCTATTAGCGTCCATTTAAAGACAACCCGATGGATAACCTTACTGTATCATATCTCGCGATTCGGTATCTTGGTACTCATCCGGAAAAGCGTCGATCATAAGCTCCGCGGACTTTCCGGCGGTACTCCGTAGATTTGGCCCCACACCTTTCTACGAGAAAGTCTTCTCAGATCTCTTGATCCATTGTAAAATATCGTTTGGTGCGTCTAATAAGGATTTCATTCTTTCCTGGAGATTCTATTTACGGCTTTCCGTTGACTTAAGTCACCAATCGCTGTTCCATGGAAGTTCTTTGAGACAAATGCGAGACGCTGACTTCTCTTAGCGGTAGTGAGTTCGACATCTGCATTTGTTACTCCCGGAAACATCTTCGCTACGGCCGTTCTATCGACTTAGGTCATTCTACTCTTAGTATCGTCCGATTTCGATCATGATGGCTATACAATGCAGCGACTAAAATCACGACAAGATCCTGTTTCTTGCGAGCTTTGTCGAGCTAAGAAGTTGAAATGTAATCGCGAATATCCATGCTCCAACTGTGTCGCTCGAGGTGTTACTTGTCGAGGAAGCCGCTCTGTGACTCGGAATGAGTCTGTTCAACAACCAACAGATATCAAAAGCATTCTAGAGCGTCTTGATCGACTTGAATCCATTGTTGTTCAGCAAACCAAGCCGCAGCCAACTATCTTGAATGATGATCGACCACCTTCGAAGCGAATAGCATTAACACCAACATCGACGGACACACCTGCAAGGATATCAGATATAAACGTAGGCCCAGATGAAGATTCAATAGCACTCGAGAACGTTGGAACTAGGGAAGACTCTCTTGTAAGTCTATCTGCAGTGGAAATCAAACACTCGGGAGCCAAACGTTGAGAAAATTCTGCGAGCTCTGGATATCTACCATATTAGGATTCCACGGAGTTGGAATTTCTTATAGATACACTTTCTGTTTCTTTTTTCGCAGATCTTAGTTGAGTTTCATTGAAACTAACTGGACTTAGCTAACCTGTCTATCGAACGATATGGTATTCAAACTGAGAAAGGTTGAAGACATCCTTAACCGATATACGGATACATTTCCAACATCACAACACTCATCGATACACATTCCATTACCAGAGTATCTTGAAGCAGTAGAGTTACTTCGCAACTATGAGCTGAATGTGGATCATTTCGTTCGAGTGTTATACATTCCTTCCATAAGATCGTTACTGAAAAGCTTCTATCAAAATGTAAAAGAACGAGCACAGATGAAGCCATGTGAAGCGGCTCTACTCTTATCAATCTTCGCAATATCCGCTTACTTCTCACATCCGTCCGAAAACTCTCTACTACCAGGTCCCGACGATCTTCTGAAACTCGCTATCATTCTCAGCAAAGCAGCATTAGATGCGCTTGACTATTCGAAACGAACAACTTCTGGGTCTATTGAAGACGTACAAGCAAACATCTTGATGGCATTCGTCGTATATCACCTAGACGGATTCTCTGCTCGAGGTAGATCTCTATGTGCTGCAGCAATGGTCATCGCTAGAGACCTACGACTCCATAGAATTGATGATGGTGATGCTGTACCAGACATAAATTTGACTACTGAAGCAATCATTGAACGCGAAGTTATGAGGAGAGTATGGTGGCATATAACTTCCACAGACTGGTAATCATCCCGATCTCAAACGTTAACAAATCTAATATTGTCAGGCTCCTTGCTTCTTATGGCGGTCCTCAAGAGAATTGTTACTTTATCAATCCAAAGCACATTCAAGTCAAACTTCCAAGAAACTGCTCAGACGAAGATATCAGTACGAAACCGAGCAACTATGCAGTACCTTTGTCAACGCCGACTTCAATGTCATATTTCATCTATCGCATTAGACTTGCAGAAATATGTCGTGAAATCATCGACTCTTTACCTACATCTTCTCCAAAGCTTTGTCACCTACGTTACGATGAAGTTTTGTCTCTAGATCGAAAACTGGAAGCTTATCTTTCAGATTTACCTGGCTTCCTTCAGACCAATCCAGAATCACAAATTCGCGGAGATATTGCAAACCTCGAAATAACAAATCATCATATTGCTTCATTGCGATATTTCATCAATGCAGCAGCACATAGTCGACGATGTAAACTTCATCAACCATTCTTGATTCGTCAATCAGTTGATTCTCGGTACGCATACTCTAGGAAAATTTGTTTGGAGTCAGCTCGAGCTGTCATACAATCACAACAAGCAATACACGTCATCGATAGAGCAAGAACAAATCAGAGACTCGGAGCTGTGGTACATTTCATGCATCTCTCAGTCATCGTTCTTGTCATGGATCTTTGCTTCAACAAGGATAGAGCAGATCAGACTCAGCTAAAGGTAGAAGTCAAAGCCGCATTAAAGATGTTCGAAGACATCACTGGTATATCTCCTCTTCCAGGTCGACTTCTCGGTTCACTATTAGGAACTCTGCAAAAGCATAAGGTGCAGTTACCAGAGTCAAACGCATCCAACTCAATTCAAACTACACCAAATATCCCAATTTCTTTCAGCATCGATACATCCAACATAGATCAAGACATTTCTTCAATGGAACCACCACGAGCAGACGATTGGAATATATTAGAGAACTCACAGTTTGAGGATTTCTGGCAAAGCGTTCTTCAAGATCAAAGCCTTGATACTTTACAATGGGATCACTTGTTTGCTGACATTGAATCAAGAGCAATGTAATCGAAGGTTTGGTTTGATATTCAAGATCAAACTTTTTGGTTATATCTTCGGACTTCTTTGACTTCAAATGCAAACAGTAGAACGAAACCTTTTCAGCCATGAAGCCATTCACATCAATATATATCCATCTTGCCTACAGCTGGGCATGTGGCTCTGAAAATGAATGTGCGAATCTAACAATATCTCCACAGACGGAAAACCTCATATCTGCCAACTCCTTCCTAAAAATCCCAGATCCGTAATGGACGGTCCCTAAATTCATCTTTCCTACACATTTTACACCAGCTTTGATGGCTCTTTGTGCGAATCTCTTGCCTTCATCCCTCAAACCATCCAACTCATCAACCACTATAGTTGTTGGAGGTAGTTTCGCAATTTCTTCATCCGAGACATGATACGGCCATGCAAGCGGTTCGGTACGATATTTTCCATCTGGATCATAACCCCAACCTGTGAGATCGGAGCCACTGAGTGAGAGAAAGTATCCATCAAACTCGATAAGAGATGGAAGTTCGGCAAGTAACTTCTCACGAGGTGCGTCATACATACCAGAGATGTATGGACACAAAGCGTATGCGCCTTGAATGATATTCTTTTTGCCATCGCGAATAAGTTTCAAGGTCGTTGCAAGAGTGAGATTTCCTCCACCAGATTCGCCTTCCGCAATGATTGAACTGATGCCAAGTTCTTTCTTATGTGCATATATCCACTCTGCTGCAGCAGCACAATCATTCAAACCAGCTGGAAATGGCCGAAGTGTATGATTGACATCGTCATACGCGTTACGGAAGTCAGGCATGATGACAACAGCTCCCTGGCCTGATGTTGCAATATCTCTACACCAAAGACGATGAATTGGATTATCCGTAGGAATAACCACCATACCTCCACCATGGTAGTAAATAACACCTGGAAGGATTTTGCCTTGTGTTCCTTCCGGTCGTGTGATAATGAGCTTCATATCCTGTCCATCTCCACCAGGAATAGTCTTCGTTTCGACAGTAACCCGGCGCTTGTCATCATCTGGTAAACTAAACAGATCCATGAAGTCATACATCTTTTGGAAACCTTCGTGACTAGCCTTTAGAAAGCCAAGCAATTCGTCTCGCGAGGATGATCGACTTAATGGTGGTCCTGGAGTTTTGCCACCCATGCCAAATTGCTTAAGGCCTTGGAGCATAGCCGCATTTGTACGTTCATCGTTGCCAACATTGATTGACGGATCACCTAGCTGACCTGATGGTTTTGGAAGGGCCATTTTGAATGAATAGGAGGAATTGCTGGTCAATACGCGAAGGTTTCAACAGTAAGTTCAACTTCTCGAACAAAATTTGAGAGTACTGCGTTAAACAGAAACGAAGATTCAGCGAGATTTCAAGGCAGTGGTGCGGATAAGCTGTTTGGATATCTCGGATGGATTTATACAGGTACAGCAGAATGAGAGACTCGGTAATGAAGGGCAATGAGCCTTAAATACTATTCACTAAAGCTAATAGAGACCGGATTTAGCACTTTTAATCTATCCTCGGTGTTAAAGTAGCCAAGATCCTCGAAACCAATGGTGAGAGCCGAAATTGTGAATAGCGTGAGGGGTCAATTGAGGTGGGCAGACTGTAAGACCCGCACCGAAGATGACCATGTACTAAAATATGCTTGCGAGTAGTGAATGAGTTCAGTAGTCTTTAGTATTGGAACGAATGAGTTGAGGACCGAAAATAGAACCGCTATCATCATCATCACCGCTGTTCAACTCTTCTCAATCGCCTTGTACATTCCAAGAAAAAGCTCATCTCGTGTTTTGATCAAATGAATCGCTGCTGCTGCAGGACCACCAATTAACAGCATTAGAGTAGAAGTAAAAAGTGTCCTACCAACATAGAATGTACCTTGCTCCCCATATAAAGTCGGAATTGTCACCGTCAAAGCCCACACCAGCATAGAAAGACATGAACCGATCTCGTCCCACTGTAGAAAAGCATGTACACCATCTGCTGTACTGGAAATCTGTGATACAGGTCTCTCCCAAAAGTATACGGGCCAGAATACTTTAGACAAGGTAACTGTATTTACCTTGCCTGTTAATTTCGAGTTCATGGCTTGTGATAAAATCAAAGACAGAGCCGCGATATTAGACGTCACAGCCAAAAGCGTGCTGTAGCTGTACACGTTCCTCAAGGCATCCATTGATATCTCATATCGTTGTCCAGATGATTTCTCTTTCTGTCCGGTGAAACTCATTAACGTTGATAGATTGATGGCTGTAAAAACTGGATGGAAAAGTCTGGCTAGAATCCATAACTGCTGACTATTCCATACTGGTTCAATGACATTTTTCTTCGTAAGCATCATCAACAAAGCTGGGATGAAATGGCCAAAAGAGATCGCCCATGGAACGGAATTTGCTTTGTTCGGATCAACGAATATTGATTCCTGGAATCTCCTTCGGTCTGTTACGAATGCTGCTGTAGGTGAACTAAGCAAATGAACGAAGCAGAAGAGTGGTGTAAATATGGTCATGCCGATGAATTCCATTCCTAATCCCCATAATACAATCCTATAAAATTTAGCCATTTCATCTTCATCAATATCATATACTGGAACTTACTGTGCGACTGCTTTTCCTTTATTACCTTCTCTCAATCCTTCAACTACACAGAGCGTATAGATCGAACCTAATTGCCCGAGAAAGTGTATGCTCTGAAGGAACAACGGAAGATGCTCTTTCCAGTCCACAACAGAGAAGAAACACACCATCACATTCAAAAATCTGTCCGTAGGCAATCCTGTCCATACTGTTTTGAGCTTAATTTTAGAGTCGGGAAGTGTTTTTGTTTCTATGGCAGTGCGAATTCGATCGATGGTGCCGTTAGAAAGCATGAGGATATGAGTCCCAAAGATGCTAACTATAAGCAAGAAAAGAAGGGCGATTTTTGCAAGAGCCATACTGAAAGTAGTGAAAGCGTGTTTATTGGGAAGATTTGACTTTGTTGTGAATGAACACAAGGCGAAATGAGATCGTAAAGTAGAAAAGGTCGGCAACATAATCATGCCGAGCTGACTGGCCAAGAAGCCGAGGGAATCTGGCCAATTTAGCCAAGCACCAAGTCTTGCTCGTGATTGAACGAATAGTTTGTTTTCGCATTAAAGATTGATGTTTTAACAAGATTAGCTTCCGAATATGTCCTCGTTTATGTGAACGAAGGCACCCTTCCTTTAGGTAGGTGCATGAGTCGGAAGTAGAACCGCCAGAGATCCCAGACTTACGGATATGTAGCAAAGGCTGATTTGAATGGAATTGAAACGATACGTAAACACCAATTGGGAAGGCAAGCTTCATCGTAGTCGCAACGCCTTGAAAAGTCTAGTGCAATCATTGAGAGTACACTTCTTCGATCATAGACACTAAACTGTAGCATGCATGTCGTGATACTATCACTAGTTAAACCGATATCTCACGAACCACTGGCGTTTGCAGGGCGTAGATCACAATGCGTACACTCTGATATATGACCGGAAGAAATTCACTCCAATACTGCCTTTCCACAGCAATTCGGGCAGCTGCCACGTCTCTGATAGGCAAATACCCACCTACAAGATGAAGTATAGCAGTCATACTGCTTGATGTCCTGCCGCCAGATTCTAAAACGGTCACAATGTTACTCCAGCTGCGTTGTGAAGTAAGATTGGCACAAATTATCAACTGCTAGGCTCATTACGTTATATCTACTGTACACATAAAGGTGAAATCTCTCCTGAGTGGTGCAGTATGCAGAATTTAGATCGCTATGATCTATGGGACAATAAGCCGGATTTACATTCCCGAGCATTTTTCAATCTCTCATACAACTTGAACCCAACCATTCATGTCCATACTCTGCTTCCTTTACCAGAATACTTGCAATCACTAATCACTTGAAATGTCGTCTCACCTTCCTCTCCGTCCGTTAGGCAAAAATGGTCCTCTCGTTACACGTATTGGATTCGGAACCATGGGATTGAGCGCATACTATGGCAGTCGACTTCCTGACTCCGAGAGATTCAAAGTTCTTGATCGTGCATTGGAACTTGGAAATACTTTTTGGGATACAGCAGATGTATACGCGGACTCTGAAGATCTTATAGGTGCCTGGTTGAAAAAGACTGGAAATCGAAAGTCTATCTTTCTTGCAACAAAGTTTGGTAACATACTGGACTCGAATAGGAATATGGCGATTCGATCCGATCCAGAATATGTCAAAGAAGCTTGCGAGAAATCGCTGGCTCGTCTCGGAGTGGAAGTTATAGATCTTTACTACTGTCATCGAGTAGACGGCCAAACACCTATCGAAAAGACAGTAGAAGCAATGTCAGATCTCGTCAAGTGAGTAGATATTTCGATTTGTAGATATCCTATCTTACATCCTCCAGACAAGGAAAAGTTCGCTATCTTGGTCTTTCTGAAGTATCGGCTACCACACTTCGAAGGGCTCACGCTGTTCATCCGATAGCTTGTATACAAACCGAATACAGTCCGTTCTTTATGAACATTGAATATCAATCCACTGGCGTTCTCCAAACATGTCGAGAACTCGGCGTTGCTATGGTTGCTTATAGTCCTCTCGGTCGTGGAATGCTCACTGGACGGTATAAATCTGCCGACGACTTCGAAGAAGGCGATTTCCGAAAGATTTCTCCACAATATTCCGAAGAAAACTTCCCGAAAAATCTCAAGCTTGTCAATGAAATAGCTACATTAGCTGAGAAGAAGAACTGTACGGCTGGTCAGATTACTCTGGCTTGGCTCCTCGCGCAAGGCGACGATATCTTCCCAATTCCTGGGTAAGTAGGAAGCGTATTCGAGAGATATTCTTGCTAACGCCTATGGTCAGAACAAAGAATGTGAAATATCTCGATGAAATGTAGGATCTGTATTTGTGGAATTGACTTCTACCGAAGTCAAGCAAATTCGAGAAGCTATCGAAAGGATTGGTGTTCATGGTGATCGATATCCTCAAGGGTAGGTAAAACGATGCTATATTTCTCTAAAAGGCTTTGTAATAACCGTATGGCAGAGTTGGAGGTACTGTCTTTGGCGATACTCCACCTCTTGATAAGTAGATATGACACATTTTGCCAATAGTCGAAAAGAAAGCCTTGTGGAGTGGAGGTCTTGTTACTCTGTGGTTTAAATTCACATCTTTTAGAGCGTAAGCACTACTTTTCCTCTTGCATGTCCTCCGTTGCTCCTCTCAAATGCCTTTTTGAAGTCGCTGAAACTGTATATACTATCCACAATCGGCTTTGCTTTACCTTCTTCGATCCACTTTGTGATCTTATCCAAGTTCCTTGCATCTGGATTCATGACAAAGAATTCCTCAGTTCTTGGAATCACTGTCACGTCTTGAGGCTTCAAATTATGTGGCTGTAAAGGTCCAGTGATGTCGATTATAGCTCCACCATTCTTGAGCGCATACCATGCATCCTTAATAGCTTCACCACCAACACACGTAAGTACAACGTCTGCCAATTCTTCTTCGCTCTTTCCGCGTGCCCATTCTTTCAAGCTAGATGTTCGATAATTCACCACCTCTGAGGCACCCAATTCTCTTACAAAGTCCACATTGTCAGGTCCTGTCGTACCCACAACTTTCGCTCCGACTATCCTTCCGAGCTGTACGGCCCAGTTTCCAACCCCACCACTCGCTGCTGTAACAACAAGAGTTCTTCCGTTGGCCCATCCTTCTTCTGCGACCCATCCAGCCTTTTCAAACAAAGCTTGCCATGCAGAACGTGCACTTAACGTGATGGCTGCGACTTCCTCATCACTCAATTCCTTCGGTACTAGAGCCAGCTCCTCAGTCTTTGCTATAGTATACTCTCTAGCGGCACCAGCCCGTTCGAAGTTATGTATACCGTAAACTTTGCAACCAGAGTGAAATGGTGAAGATAGTGGAGATGAGACAACGGTCCCACAGAAGTCGTAACCTGGGACAAGTTCCTTTCCCGGAATCGGATGCCATTCATTCCAAACTAGTTCATTGGCACAGAGAGCGACTGCATGTACTTTGATGAGGTGATCGCCGACTGAGAAATCCGGTACTGGAACCGCAGCGTCATCTCGTAGAAATGTGTGCGTGGAAGACGTATAGTAGATTGCTTTTTGGGTCTGCGGTACTTCTCCCAGCGCCATGTTATCAGTTTGATAATAAACAAAGGTCAACAGACGGGTCTCTAAGCAAGTTTATAAGCTGTTTACTGACCGCGAGGGGCGAGGTTGTGCTTAGTAATGACATCGAGCTTTCTTCAATGGCCGTCTGATGGGCGGCAGTTGAAAAGTGCGGGAGAACGCCGTTGAATGTGATCATGTGTCATTATTCCTCTTCATATAGCCGGATTGTTTTGACTTATTAGAGTAGTTCATATTCGAGAAATGCCGAATGGACTTGTACTATTGACAAAGAAGTAGTGTCGTTTGGGCCCGAAAGGTGGCTCAACTCGAGTCCTTGAAATTGATTATAAGTTTCACAAAGCCGTGAATCAGTATCTGTGTCCATACGGTACTGTAGAGAGTAGCAAGACCAACTACCGTTCCATACACCTTTGGTACTCGGAGAGATTCGGCAAAGTAGCATATCGGTCCAAGATAGATCTACATTTGAACTCCATAGAGACCTATCATTAATTTGAGATAATTTGAATATCACCTGTTCTCAATGGATCATCCTCGTTTAATATCTTCATCTAATCTGCTGGCGCGAATCCTTAACTCAACTTACAACGTACGATATGGGACAATCATCTAACGCAGTCAACTCATTAGTAGTAAGCTTCTTCGACAACTTGTAGAGATTCAAAATAATGTCTAAATGACTACTTTTATGTCTAAAGATCCCATTCTATCTTCTATGAACTGTTCTTTCGTGCCTTTGACAATCATTTGCCCTTGTGAATGCCCTCCCACATTCCGAACATGCGAACGGTTTGTCTCCAGTATGACTTCTGATGTGATTTCTTAGTGAAAATCCACGTGTAAATCCTTTCCCACAAAAGTGACACACTGACGCTGCTGATCTGTTAGGTTCTACTGCTTTCTTAAACGACATTGTATAGTCCGCTAAGTCTGGATGAAAGCATCTGTTGTGCTTTTCCAGCTCCATATTAGAAGAAAACCCAATCTCTGCAACGGTACAATCCGGTACTTCACATTGAAACGGTCTGTCGTGCTTGTTGATATGCTTTTTTCGAGTTGCGGCGTCTTCAAAACCTTCAGCAAAGAAGAAGCATCGCAGCTTGGGACATTTGTAATTTTTATTGCCATAGAAACCGGCAAGAGTCTCAGAATGGAATTCCCAATCCGGAAGATCTTCCATAAGCTTGCGGTTTCGCTCTACAGCCTTCCGAAGAGCTTCCAAGCTAATGTCGTTCCTTGCTATAAAGCCTTTGCCTTGGTGTTCGCATATATGGTTCCAAATGTAGAGTAAATTCTCATAGAAGCGTCGGTTTCGATATACTTCACATTCTTGTCGAGCGCGCTGACACACATCTTCGGTGTAAATTTGTGTACCATAACGATCATAGAAGTCGTCTAACGCCTGTTCCAAGTTTGATGCTAAGAAATCCCGATCGTCCGGAAATGAATCCTGAGGCATTTTGACAATATCATGTACATGTTCGGGCCACTTGGCAACGACATAGTCTTGGAGACTTAGGTGACCACCTAGGATATGTTGACGTAAGGTTGGAGAAGAATTCGCATCGTCTTCGAAACATTCAAAGGTGAGATACTGGAGGCATAAAGCTGCAAGGTTACATTCAATCGAGGAGATTCGAATACTTTTCATTCGCCGGAGGTACCTATTTAAGTAAGTTTGGAGAACCGTAGAGGCATATAGTCAGGGTGTTAGACATGAGGTTGCTGGTATACTCACATTTTCGCGGTAGTGTGAATTAGCTCCACGCGATCTTTATCCAGAACTTGAATTAGAGATCCACAATAGACTTGAATATTGCTTCGAAGTTCGTAATCTTGGAACTCAAATGTCTGTTCCGTGGTATTTATTGACCTTGCGGCTTGGATTTCACGCCAACGAAGCGGTCTCTTTGCGCATACCATCCAACCGAGCAATTCACGCGCAATTTTCCATTGCTCGCGCTGGAGAGTGCGCGATAAACGATTTACAATCCTGTTATATCTGAATGTAATCATCTATATTAGTACTAGGCAGACAGAGAAAGAGCACTGGAAACTTACGCATCTTCAAGACCATCCGGAAGTCCATAGTCGTGAAGCTCATCCAAGAGATTCTTTCGAATGTCGATAGCGTACAGATGTTCCATGACAAGTTTGGCATATAAAAACATGCCTAGAAAATTAGTTTTGTTAGCGGTGTATTCTGGCACCATAGCTATCAGTTCGCTAAAGAAACATGATTTCATGCGAGTTAATGAAAGAGCTTTCTTTAGGTGTAGAAGTTGAAAGTATAACACATATGAGTATTATAGCGCAAAGGCAAGAGAGCATACCTTCAGACTTCCAACACGTCGACTCGCCAATGTATTGCATAGTATCATTGTCCAGTTGGTACTTGGCGAAAATCTTTTCGCACCAAGATCTGACGAATTCTTTGATATCATTTTCATTATCTTGAGGTGATAATGATAATCGTGAAGCTGTTTCAAGAGCCTTGTCAATGTCTGCTATTTGCTGACTCACGAGCATTACTCGGAGTTTGCCAGGTTCTCGTTCATCCCATTGTTTAACGTGCGAGTTAAGAATAGACAGTAAGAGCTTTCGCTGTGGAGACTCCAGTTCATCAATGCCGTCGATGATTATAGCGACGTTTGGAAGGTACTCCAGGAAAAGAGTTAGAAGCGAATTGGCAGCTGTCGTAGAAGTTAGTGTAACTTCACCGCTGGTAGCTTGCCTATCTCAGAGTGTTAACGTGACATATGTTTCTAAATAGAGAAACATAGTAGTACCTCTCCTGACAAAAGGGAATGAGCAGAGGACATCCACAAAGTAATTGACTGAGCAACGCCCTTAGAACCGAAATACCGTCGTTCTTTCTAGGATCTTCTTCATTGCAGTAAAAGAATGCAGTGACGAACTCTTGGCTGGCAAGGAGTGATTCGATAACAACCGAAGTAAGAATGGTCTTTCCTATCAAATTGGTGAGCTCCAAGTCAATAATGTAGTTTGGCCTCATACCTGCACCCGGCTTTCCGCTCATCCATAACATTGAGTACATTGGCGTTTCCGCTTCTCTCCAATTCTTGACTTTCTCGTTCTCTAAAATCCAATAACCTGTCCCTGCATATTCATTCCTTATATTGGTAAAGTTTTGTTGGTCAGATGCCGTTGTATCTGCAGCAGAGAACCACTGTAGAACTTCACGATGGCTTCTCCGTGCATCAGCTTCCATTTGTCTCTCTCGGTCTTCTATATTCTTCTCCCGGTTTTGTCGATACTTTAAGACGAAGTTGAGCATTTCGTTTCTATCTCTTACATATTGCCGCTGGAATAGCAACTGTGCTTGCTCGGCAATCATCTGACGGTGTTGGCTCAAAGAGTCCAATATTCTCTTGAAGCGAGAGTCGAAGTTTTTCCACATGGCACGAAATACTTTCTGCCACACTTCACCAAGAAAGTCAGGGATTTGCAACTTCGAATGGATAGGAATATTGTTCCACATACCTTTACCAGTGAAGAAACAGAGGGCTTTTGCGTGAAACATTAAGATGTCTTCATAGATTAGAGCGAGGACAGTATGCATTTGGCGATCACGGCCAAACAAATCTTTGTATTGGTCTAACAACGGGATATGTTCTCCGATTTGCTTATACGCATCAACTAAAGTTTCAAAGCTGTCGGCCCAAGTGCTAGCGGTCTTGTAGCAAAGGTGTTAACATACTCTTATTCAGATCTCACCTCGAGAATTTGCGTGTAACAGACTTACTTGAAGAATGAATTTGATGGGACCCCAAACAAAACATAGAAAGTCTGAAGCGTTCAAAAAGACCTCTATCACCTTTCCAAATTGAGTCATGGCCTCAAGAAATCCTTCGATGCGACGTAAGGCCTTCAATTCCTTTGACGCCTCCTGGGTCCTTTGAATCTTGTAGATTGCTTCTCGGAGGTCATTGAAGCTTGTAGCCTTGAATTGTTGCTGTTCTTTTAGCGGCACTTCCTTCTGGAATCGCGACAGAGCGACTTGAAACGCATCCCGAACCGAAGCCATAACTAGAATCTCTTAAGGGAAAGACGTTGGAGGACAATAATAATTCTGATGTGGGCAAGATTTCTGGCGTTGAAACCGGAGCCTTGCTTCAAAAGTAGGGATCCAGAGTGATTCATGAACGGGCTGCTTACAAGGCTTCCGGTGTGATGTGTGATATTCTGTGCCACACTGCAGTTTTAGCGTGGAGTGCCCAATGTACTCGAAGCCGAATCGGCAAATCGGCAGGAAAATTAGGTCCATGTTCACCGGTCAGAGCCTAGGATTAGAACATTCTACCGCAGCCTGGCGCTGTTGTCCAATATCATTCGCTTCCTCCTCAATCGGTGTGCATTCTTGCCTTGATATGCGCTAAAATTGCAGTGCAAAGAATGTAGCGTACATCATCTCCATCAGCTGTGCAACAGCTTGGCTCAGCCTTGCGAGGCGGTTTTGACCTACTCAAACTTTGATCCATCGAAATCCGAAAGCCAACACCTCTCTTAGCTTCCGGTAGCTATCGCGGATATTTGTCTTACCACTTAACGTTCCTGAAGGTTGAAGCCGAACGAGATTTGGTTGAACGAGCCTACTCGCAGTCGTCTAACTATGCTACCATTGAAGCGATTGATGAACGAAGATGGCATAGACGCGGACTATGACCGCTATGCTCATCGTGAATTCCAGTCTCAGTTGACTCTCAGGTATGTTCCTGCAGTTTCAATAAATTTCATAGAAAGAATAGATGAGCTTCGATGGAAACTCTAATTCAACCTGGTTCCAAATACTCGAGACTGACAACGCCAGTGAAAGCCAAGACTTGTCAGCTTCATCTCTCCCGAGCTCATGGAGTTCATTATTGAACTCAGAAGTAGATAGTGAAATGGCTATTTTCGATTCGGATAGCATGAGTAATGGAAACGTTTTCGGGAGCGATGATGCCATACAGAGCTGGGCTGAACAAGATCTGGGTTTCGAAGACGAAAATTCAACGCCTATGCTAAACTTTGCGAGCAACGGAATTTCTCACGACACCATATCAAATACTGTTGTTTGCTATGGAATGGTACGCTGTATCGCCTCGGAAATGCCCGAGTTTAAGAAAATGCACTAACAGAGCAGTGAAGATTCATCGAACGGCCGTAAAGGTAATCGGAAATATGCTCGAGGTTGACAATAAATTAAAGACAGGCGACAAATCCAGTCCAGATGGTCTTCAAACATTTAAGATTAAGAAAGAAACCGAAAAGTTGAATCTAATCTTTTCCGACGGAACTACCCTTGGATTCCTGAATGATCACGTTGCGAGAATGCTAGGCAAGGTACTTGAACAATATCAAGTCGAGCTTGAGTGCTTAGCCAACACACTATCGTTGCGTGAGAAGATCGAGAAAGCCGTGAAGGCGAGTGACACGGTAGTTCATGTCGATATCAACATTTATGGAGAGCATGAAACCAAGGATGAAATAGGTCGTTGCCTTTCAGACAATAAGCTTTTCCTTCAACGTCCAAACACACTTCGCCACGGGATTGAATATGATAATCCTCATCACATCAAATTCCCAGATTTAGTCACAAAAGATGTCGAATGTCTACCGGTGCCGGCCAAGGACAAAGCACCCGCTGTGAAGAGTGTGGAAGCATTTCAGCAAGCCATAGACGACGTATATGCGTCTTTGAAGAGAGCAGACAAATTAGAACGAGAGGAAGGTAGTGATAGAATCAAGACTGATTTACTATCGTAAGTACCGCTGATCTATTTGAATAGGATGTCACTAAATTGCCAAAGTCATCAGAAAAGAGGTTTGGCATTCATGATGCAACGAGAAAACGGTCCAATACCTTCTGAGTATTGCCTTTGGAAAGCTGTTACGGACGATTCCACGGAAGGATGGTAAGCCTGGCTGGAACAACTCACAGTCATTTTGTACTCACTACATTAGGTATCAACATGCTGTCACCAAAGCTAAAACTCGAATTCAACAGTCGGAGACTGGTGGTGGAATTCTCGCAGATGAGATGGGAATGGGCAAATCCCTATCCATTCTAGCATTGATAACAAAAAACTTAGAGAATGCTTCTAAATGGGTACATGAGGAGCAGTCGAATGCTTCCGCCGAGAAACCTTTAGAACGTCGTTCACACGCAACATTGGTCATTGTGCCATCTGCAGGTACGGTTAATCCTCAAGGTTTTGTGCACGTATCGCTCTGACTCTTCAAAAGTACTAATAAACCAATGGCTTGCTGAGGTCAGAATGTGCGTATATAATGAAGCAGACATGTATCTGATAATGGACTAATACAACTGCAGTCATTCAGATGGATCACTTGAAGCGAGAAAATATCACGGTGCTGGTCGAAAAAGTTTAGTTGCTGAACTACCAAATGTCGACATTGTCTTTACTACATACCACACTCTCTTCGCAGATCAGAAACAGCACGAAAGTCCACTTCATCAGATTTCCTGGTATAGAGTCGTACTTGACGAAGGTTTGTATTTCACTTACATCAGGATCCAAAATTTTTCTGACATACCTCAAGCTCATATGATTCGACAACCGTCAACAATCTTTTTTCGAACAGTATCAGACCTGAAAGCCCGTTTTCGATGGTGCTTAACTGGTACACCTATCCAAAACCGCCTCGAAGATATCGGTGCCCTTTTCGCATTTATTCGCGTACGACCATTCGAAAGTTTGGCAATGTTTCGTAAGTTCGTTGCCATTCCATTCGACGAAAGCGAGGAACGCCGAAGAGTCGCCATTCAAAATCTGACGCTTCTCTTGGAAACCTTGTGCTTGCGACGACCAAGATCTTTGCTGGACCTACCAAAGAATCATGACAGAGTCCGGAAAGTCAAGTTCTCTCCCGAAGAGAAATCACATTATGAAAAGACCAGAGACGGTATGAATCGAAATCTTAGAGAAAGAGTCGGAGAAGAATTTACGAAGTCTAAGTTTGGCTTGTTCCAAATTCAACTCCAACTTCGTATACTCTGCAATCATGGCACATATCAACCTCCATTTTCATGGGCACGGCGGAGCCTGCTTAATGAACGAGAAGATGCTCTCTGCGCGATTGGTGATCATAGAGAACTACGATGCTCAATCTGTAGGCTGAGCATGGCCATGTTAGGCTCAGACAACATATACAAGAACTATAGCGCGTGTCCACACGTCTTATGTTCTGAATGTATGGATGACAAGACTAAAATGAGGGAAGAGGAGTCGAATTGTCCTATTTGCAAGATGTCTGGAGCTATAGGATCGAAAAGTCTGAGTTCGACCATCAAGAGCGCCGACGAAAACTACTTACTGCCGATTGGTCATTCTTCGAAAATAAACGCGCTGATCGAGGACGTCTGTAAGGATATTGATTCAACAAAAAGGTAAGTAATTTGTTGAAGCTTTTCATTTCCCAATCCGTTGTCCTTCCTCGCCAGTAATGATCAGGCTAATCGATTCCATTAGCGTCATTTTCTCATGCTGGACGAATACATTGAATCTCATTGCAAATCATCTTCGAAAGAACAACATATCGTTCGAAAGAATTGACGGAGATTGTCCTCTTCAACGCCGCCAGACTATTCTCGATGATTTCTCAAACTCTCCAAAAATACCGGTTCTCATCATGACTACTGGTACAGGTGCCTTTGGGTTAGCATAAAGAAAGTGTATCTTCTCTCGGCAATATCTAACACTATCTAGATTGAATTTGACATCGGCAAATCGTGTCTTCATCGTTGAGCCACAGTGGAATCCTAGCGTCGAAAACCAAGCTATTGCTAGGGCAATCCGATTCAAACAAATGAAATCCGTGCTTGTTACGAGATATATGGTTGAAGGAACAGTTGAGCAGGTTTGTAATGCGATAGAACGGACATAAAGTACATATTGACAATGAGCAGGAAATGCGATCACAACAAATACGTAAACGAATGTATGCAGAGCTTGGGAACGCCGCTTCAACTTGAACTGATAGCAGCCTTTCATAACTCTCTTATGTTCCGCAGAGGTCGAAGGTGCGATTGTGTATGGTGTGAGAACTACATGTAGTCAAAGCACAGAGTCTCGTAGTGATTTGAACGTGCTAAATTTGAAATGCCAGAAATGGTGGGTGAATAGCAAAAAGAAAATACTGAAGACGAGCTAAGTCAGCGCTAAAATTGCAGTGCACATTAGTCCTCCATCCTCGGCTGAACCATGCCAAGCGTTCTGCCGTGAAAATGGCTTACGGTAACGCACTGAACGATGGTTCCGAAAATGCGATTAACTGCTGAAATACTCCTTCACAGCTATTTCTATCATCAATTATCTCCGCACTCTTAGACTCACTCAAAAGCAAAGTGAACTCCAATTCGTCTTTCACGTGACTGGATTTCTAAGCGTCGATGCAAATGCTAATTGATATTGCTCTCTATCTCTGTGAAGCGCTCATTATCACCCTTTGCTTTCCTATGGCCTTTCGACCTCATACTCTCAATCGCACCATTTTCAATCCTTCTCTTTACAACCGAGTCTTAGATGTCTGGTTTGAGGGATTGCCACGGGACGCGAAAGTTGCTCCTTCAGCAGTAAACGACAGATGGTTTCAAGGACCTCCAGAAATTAAGAGAGCATTCGATGAAAAGTGCCGACAAGAGTTCTCTCATTCCCTTGAGGCTGTGAATCCTCAAAATTATTCAATTCTGGCCAACGAATCTTCCTTCAGACCGGCCGCTCCGTTCATCAATGAGATCAACTCGGCTGACGATGATGGCGAGAAAACTCGACGCACCCTCAGTTTGATTCTCCTCTTCGATCAGATGCCACGTAACCTATATCGGACCATGGAAACATTACCTTTGGTCTACAATCAATACGATCCGATCGCCTTGGGCATAGCGCGTCACATGTTGACAATGAAACCTCGCCCAGACTTACACGAATCAGTCCGTCATATGCAACCTTGGCGTATGTGGTTCTACCTCCCGTTGATGCATTCTGAGGATATCGCGGATCACAACTCATTCATTCAAATTCACAATGAACTGAAAACCGAGTTGCTGGCTATGGCTGATAAAGATCCTGCGGCCAAAGAAGCAGTCACTTCTATCCAGGAGAACGAGAAGTACGAGAGGATACATTACGAGATATTGGAGAAGTTTGGAAGATATCCTCATCGTAACAGCTGCCTTGGGAGAGAAAGTACCAAAGAAGAGAAAGAATACCTGGAGAAGGGTGGTATGACTTTCGGAGTTCAAGGATGATCAAAGTGATGATCGAAAGGCGTTCACGAACCTATGTATAAGTAGTTAAAAAACTTGCGTGTATAATTCGCCACTTCTGCACTCTATCCGAGTTCTATGGATATACGCTAGTGCTCAATTCAAACACCGAATATTGCTTGACTACAGTCGATGACGACTTTCGGCCTCGTGGTATACATCTAGAATACTAAGAGAAGCTATGAAAGTAAAGATGTGAAGCGATAGCGGGATCTGTTAGCAGATGTGGACCAACTGAGAAGCGATTGCGGAATACAATTCAATTGCTTATCACCACTTCGTAAAGTCCTGACATGGCTTATGAGAATTGTAGCACCGAATGGGTTTAGAGGCTATGCAATCTGGCATGACGTGAGTGCTGAAATTCTAGAATTAGAGATATCGAAATTAATCGTGTGTTCGGAACCGTTTCATCGATGGTGTGCTCGGGAATGCAATATCGCCTACTACGACGAAAGCTCCAGCTTCGTACTCGGCAGTACCCGTCATCGGTAGACCCAATGGTGGAGTCTCCAAATCGCCTCGCAACCATTTGTGGTAAGCAGGGCGAGCTGATGGTTGTTACGGGCGTAAGTACTGCCGCTCATCATCCGCGATGATCGGTCCAAGACGCACCGATAAAGAATACGGTGATCATTAAGAGTAGTAAGGTCGATACGATCTTCGAAAGATTAATCGGGTCAGCACGAAACAAGAGGTGTCGGAAGCAGCTTTGACACTTCAATTAAGCCTTGAGATCATGGAAAACGCCTCTTAGCGACAGCCTAGATCGCATTCAAAGTTCAGTCAGCGATTTGACAGCACGCCAATTTAGGTGGCTGAACAGCAATGCTTCAAAATTTGGTAGACACAAAGGCCGCGGCTATAAGCGGACGCATAGCCTTGCCGATAGGTGTGAAGGTGTATGAAAAGGATTCGAGCGCGTGTTGCGCGCACTGGATACTGAATTCAGGATGGTGTATAAACCGCTCGGAGGCTTGCGCTTTTCTCCAGCCGGAATCATCTGATGACACAGCTATTTTACGCACGGAGTGTGCTGCGTAATAGTTAGCATTCTCGCGGTATAAGACTTTGCGCTGTTACCGTAAATTGTGACCCGAAGTTGGGTGTCGTCCGTAAAGTGACCCAAGTTTTTCTCGGTCTTTCTTTTAGCACATTTACTGTCCTAAATCCAGGATATCATCAGCATACATAAAAAGAGGAAGGTCTCAAAAGGTCGACAGACAATATTGTTCTCTGAGTTCGACTGCCAATAAAGGTACGAAAAACAAATCAATATGAGTACTCTTCAATTTGCATTTCTAATTGTCAAGCACAGTTTCTGCTCGACTGCACGTAAAGAGCAGTGTCACTGCCATTCTGCCAAAGCCTCAACAATCAAAAGTCAAAATAATGGCATTGACTACGAATGAAGTCGCTCCAACAAAGTCTATTACCCTTCAGCCTGAAGGAAAGACCATTCGTGTGGGTAGCTCTCAGCCATCACCGGAACCTGAAGTCATTGCACAAGTCACATCACCAACGATATCAAAACTTGACCTTGAGCAGTATAAGGCGTCACTTGGCTTCGACCCTGTAGAGATAAAGAAGCGATACTTGGCTGAGCGAGATAAACGCCTTCGTCCTGATGGAAATGACCAATACCGACAAGTGAAGTATGACTTCAAGCACTATCTCGAAGATCCATACACACCTCGGATTGAGCGCGATCTAATAGAATGCGATATCGATTTTCTTGTACTCGGTGGAGGATTCGGTGGTCTTTTACTAGGTGCACGTCTTATCGAAGCCGGAATCAAGAATATTCATATCATCGACAAGGCCGGAGATTTCGGAGGAACTTGGTATTGGAATCGATACCCAGGAGCAGCTTGTGATATTGGTAGGATCTGTTTTCGTCATTCAATCAAAGTTTTGATTTGACTCTTAATTAGAATCATATGTGTACATGCCGTTGCTGGAAGAAACTGGCTATATTCCAACCGAGAAGTATGCCAAAGCACCCGAGCTACAAGAGCATTGTCATCGAATCGGTCGTCACTTTGGACTTTATGAAAAGGCTATTTTCCACACCGAGGCCAATACATTACAATGGGATGACGTAGCTAGTCGATGGATTGTCAAAACCGATAGAGGCGATACAATTCGAGCTCGATTCGTTGCCACAGCCAGTGGTCCGTTGAACATGCCGAAATTGCCAGGAGTTGAAGGTATCGAGAACTACAAAGGCCACTCCTTCCATACATCAAGATGGGATTATAAATTCACTGGTGGTGACATCCGTGGTCATCTAGAGAAAATCAAGGATAAGCGTGTCGCCATCATCGGTACTGGTGCAACGGCAATCCAAGCAGTTCCTCATCTCGGTGCAGGTGTTGAAGGAGGAAGTGGTCATCTGTACGTTTTTCAAAGAACTCCGTCATCAGTGGATATTCGTGCGAATCGAAAGACTGATCCGGAATGGGCCAAATCTCTGAAGGCAGGATGGCAAGAGGAACGGATGGTTAACTTCCTCGAGGCTATGAACGGTAAACTGACGGAAGAGGAAGACCTTGTAAAGGATGGCTGGACAAAAGGTTCAACTGAAATGAGGAAGATGGGTATCGACCGTTCGGATAGAACATCGCTTCTCGAAAATGCCGCACTGTTCGAACTGGCTGACATGCAAGTCATGGAGAGTATTCGTGCTCGTTGCAACGAAATTGTCAAAGATAATAAGACCGCGGATGAGCTGAAGCCATGGTATCGTCGCTTCTGTAAGCGTCCTTGCTTCCATGATGAGTATCTCCAAACATTCAACATTCCTAATGTGTCGTTGGTCGATACCAATGGAAAAGGCATCGAACGGATCACTGAGAAGGGTATCGTCGCAAATGGACAAGAGTATGAGGTTGATTGTATCATCTACAGCACTGGTTTCGAGGTTGGAACAGATTATAGCCGTCGCAGTAACTTCAAAGTTACAGGCAAGAATGGTGTCGAACTCAGTGAACACTGGAAAGATGGATGGCACACATTCCACGGCTTTCATACACGCGAATTCCCGAATCTGTTTGTCATCAGTACGGCTCAGTCTGGTTTTGCAGCCAACTTTGTCCACATGCTGAACGAGCAGTCAAAGCATATCGGTTACCTCGTAAAGACTTGTAAGGAGCGTGGAATCATAGTCGTTGAAGCGAGCAAAGAGGCTGAGGATGCTTGGGTCAGCCAAATGCTCGTAGGAGCAATGTTCACCGCCAGCTTTCAGAAGGAATGTACGCCAGGATACTACAACTTGGAAGGTAAAATCACCGAAGGTCGGTCTAGACGGCAAGGTAATTATCCGGGAGGTCCACTCGGTTTCGCGAAGTGCTTGAAGGAATGGCAGGAGAAAGGAGACCTTGAAGGATTGGAGATCAAGAAGGATGATAGCGGTTGGTAGAAAGACTGCTGAATGTTAGTATTTAGCTTGAGAAGTCTTATGAAGGCATTCTAATTGATCGCTTCTTATTGCGGATGTCGTTTTTGGTACCTAGTAAGTTAATGTGTGGAATTGTGTTTTGAAGGTTGTTACCTATATGTGTTTAGACGTTTTGATCTAGCCAGACAATAGTAGAGCTCAAAATAAAAGCTAATGAAAGGAATACTTTCAATGAAAACGTAGTGAATCAATATCTCTGCAATTGTTGTTTACATAGAGTAGGTAATGACGAGAAATGCTGAGTGAAGTTCAAAATGCTTCTACGATATTCGCCAAGCCAAATCCTTGCTGGAAGCTCACAGAAAAACCGAGCTCTCCTGGCTATAGATTCGTCACCAACCTCCTCCACTATATCCTTTCTTCCACATCAATCACGCAGCAAAAGCGCTGTACTAGAGATCTCGGACATTCACCGTTGCATCTTCACTGATCGCAATGGATGCTCTATTCAAAGACCTCTTTGGTGGGAAGAAGGCCGAGTCAGCTCCAGCTTTATCCGATGACGGTATACAATCGCGCCATTGTGTATTCGCAGTCAGAATCAGTATGACTGACTCTTTTGATCAGGTTTCGCCGATTTTGCTGGAGCTCCAGATCCTTCACCCGCTAGCATTATCGCTGAATCTCTTAGCAGCTTATCCTCATCTCCTATTACCGTCCCGACAAGTGCATACGAAGCAAGACCGTACACAAAATGGTATCGAGTATGGGAACGTACTCAACCATCTGATTTTTATGCCGAAATGATGATATTGCCGGTCATACTCCTCATTATTGGAATACACATCTGGGGTACGAGGTCAAACAAAAGGAAGGCCCACTCATGGATGGAGGCACACGCTCCAGCGCTGCAAAACGAATATGCTGTTCTAGGTTTCGGTGGGCGTAGATCACCGACCGTTGATGAAGTTCAGTCTCTAGGTCTACTTCAAGCCGAAGGATCAGATCAGCTCATCATCCCGGAAGAGATGATGCGCGAGGAAGCTGCGAACGAGTATGTATCGTATGCGACTGGCCGACAGAATATTGCATTCGCAGATATTAGGATCGTGCTTGGAAAGAAGTACAATCCTCTTCTCATGCTGGGAGAAACAGCTCTGGGATTGGCGTTCGATTCGATTCAACCGGAAAAAGAACGCTTGGAGATGACTGCGTATGCATTCGATGGCAGAGAAAACAGCCTTGTTCCATCGCAGATTCGTGAAAGCGAAGGCAAAAAGGGTGTTGGTAAATCTGAATACGATGGATTTGTTTGGGCGGTGGTGAACAAAGCCCTGATGCGTCGACTACGAGACGATCGATATGACCTGAGTTTAACATCGACAAAGGATCATCCAAAGCTACCACAATTGTATTCGGTGATGAGCGAAAGTGCTGAAATCACGGAGACATTACTCACTCCAGACCTGATTAAAGCGATCGAGCAGGCTGGCGATTCTCTAGATGCTCTGATCATCAGCGATCAGCCTATCGACAAACCAAAGAAGTATTATTTGGCTTGATCTGACCCGCAACTCAATACTAATAATGACTACAGACTCGACGACACCGTGCCGAAGAAGCGTATGAGTCTTACCCTTCGTCTACCTTCTGGCACTTCGGCTGATGCCTATGTTTCGACCCTACCACTCTTTACATACTTCCTACGTTTGCCCGATTTCCTAGTATCGAATGCGCATTTCCGTCCGGAAGTAATGAAGCGCGTAAAGGCTGCTCGACAGTCGGAAATTGACAGGATCAAGAAATTGGACGATGATGAGAAGGCCGAAGACAGAAAGACCAAGTTAGAGAAACGCAAGAAGGAAGAAAGGGAGCAAACACTGAAAGGAATGAGTAGTGAGGAGCAGAAAAAGTTCCTGGATAAAGAGAGAGCGAAGGAACAGAGGAGAGGAATGAGTAAAAGGACAATGAGAGCTTGAGAGTCAGCATTCGAGCCATCGGTGAGATGTGATGGATTTGTATGTTTCATATCATTTCTTGTAGACAATTGTCCTCCATTGTAAAAATGTGCCTCTGCCTCAATCTTTACCATCGAAATGCGAATCATCCAGACTTTGAGCTAAGGTCATATCTCAATGTTCGAGCGAAGGCAAGTAAAATAGCTTTTCGGAGACGCAAAGTTTCTAAATTGAAGTAAGGAAGATTTCGGTACATAATCAGAACCCTTTGAGACTTCAAGTTTCAATTCAGTCACTTCTTAGAGTTATGTACAGTGCCATCGGACTTGTGTGATCCATACATATGGTGCGTCTATCTTTCTTTCGTACTCATTTTGTCTCTAACCCTTGCTGAACCATGTCTTGTGACCCTATTGAGTGTGTTAGCGAAGTTTGCAACGACATATTTGTTCGTCCAAAACAACTTACAAGAACCATACGGCTCATCATGTACATGGCGCCACCGAATGTTCCCCAGGTCAATATCCAGAATGGTGTAAGAAGCAAAGGGCTGCGTGGGGTCTAATATCAATTGGTTAACCCAGTGTCTTGTACATGACATCTCTCGTCACGATATAGCCAGTCGTACCTTATGCCATTGTCTGAGACCATCATGCTTTTGGAAGAGGCGTTGGTAATGTGGGACGCGGTTCTCGCGGAAAACGAAACTAGAGTCTGTCAGTAAGGTTAAGGCGCACAATGGAGCTGAAACTGGTGAAGCAAAGGATTGACGACGTTCGGATAACGACTTGATGTTGAAGATCGAAGAACTGGGACTCACCCGGCCATTGTGCAGCTCCAGGGAATAGGAGGCTCGAAATCCGAGAGAATTGATGTGCTTCTGATGACGGAGAGCTGGAATTGGAGGTGCTTGTGAGAGGAAGTTGTCGATGTAGTGGACTGATCGGAAGCTGTAGCCAATGCCAAGCATCAACTTCGGTACGGAAAATCTCGGAGCTCCGATCTTAGCTGAGTATTGGCAGCGAGAAGCTCTAAATCTACTAGCATCTACCTTTATGTCTACCGAAGTCCAGTTGCAATTAATGTCTAGAATACGCTGGATGCAATGTTCAGTGCTGATTGCATAAGCTTGGCTTCTTTCGGCTCATGCGATCGGTTGGTAGAGTCCATACCGGGCTGAAAGCTCTACCTTTGAAAACGCCGACAATATGGCCTCCTACTCGATCCCCCGTCACAGAACATAATCTCTTACACCCATTCCATTACTACAGTACTGCTACCGCTAACGTCTCGGTGCTCTCCGGCGATGAGCAAAATGCATCTCAAAATTCCTTATCTTGGACAGAGTCCGCAACAAGACGAAACGATTCCAAGCCTCTAAACATTCGCAATCGTTCGAAATACATCAGTGATCAAATACTCAAAAGATGGAGCCTGGAACTATCACGTAAGATTCGAACAAAAGGAGTTGCTGGAGTTCGCGAATCATGGGAATCTTTGAAGAAGCAAGGCTTGCAATTACCTATAAGCGGTTCATCAGCACGCTTTGTCTGGACTACGCTTGTTGAGGATACACATTTATGGGAAGAACTGTTCACCCATTATCTCGATCTGCGCAGGCACAATGGTCGAACTTATGAACCATTCTATTCTCTTCTGGTCGGAAAATGTTTGGTTGTGTCAAGCGACAAAGCACTGGCATGGCACCAGAAGTTCGACAGGTACAATGCGGTTCCTACACAAGGCCTACGTTGGATGGTAAAAGCAGCAACCTCGAATCATGGAAGTCTCTCAGCCTTTGAAGAGATCTATGCAAACAGCAGTAACGCCTCTCGATGTATCTATGACTCGCTTATGCCAATTCTTCTACGGAAACGAGCCTGGTATGCGGAGGCTATTAGATGGCATGAATTACTTTTGAAATACAGAGATCGTCCAGGCGAAGTCTGGGCAACAGCGGAAATGCAAGGCCTGGAGAATACGAGGAGATTCCTTGGTATTAGCTTATCATCGAATCCAGCATCTCTCTCTGCACCGGTACCTGAATCTGTATTGCGATTTTTTGAACAAACTGGAAGTATGAATTCTGGCTCTGGAAGATATTCGCAAGACACAAATCTACCGTTCAAACGATCCGACATCAGCACGTTCGTGAGCTCGACACTAGCGAATTCGGCATCCAAGGAACTTAGTGACGAGTTCTGTTCTCGAATCTTTGCTACTCGTGCATTCTCCTTAGACGCCATCATAAAAGGCCTGGCACTACTCAATACAAAACGGATTGGACCTCTAGCGCTACGAGAGCTGGCCGTCCGAGCGGGCGAACCTCACGTTGTGGTACAAAAGCTGGAAGTCTTGCAGTCGGTAGGGATGACTCTGAAAAGTTCTACATTTTCAAAGGCAGTTGTCAAACTTGCAACTGAAAATCGTGCCGATCTTCTACTCAGTTTATTAAAAAGCGATCAACATCCAGATGTCCTTGAAGATACAGAACTTCAAATCCAACTTCTGTCGCAGTACATTGAACGAGGATTCTGGTCAGATGCTCACCGAACACTCTTCTTGCTCACAATGTTCCACAAAACTCCAGTACGGAAGTCTTGGAACCTCCTCCTACAGCATTATGCGCGTACTCGATCACAAAAGGTGTCAAGTCTTTGCCACGAGATGATACGAGACAAAATCGGCATCACATCACGATCCCTCGACGTTATTACTGGTTGTTATCTTGTCAGACGTGGTCATGGTCGAGGTCTGCCTACCGACGCAAGATATCCAGATTCATACCGCAGATTACTCTTCCTCACCGACCTCTGGCTACAACTGTCTACTAACGGAATCTCACTCAACCCACAACGATGGCATGAGATTTTACGACGATATGGCATGAAACTTGATTTCGACAGAGTGCGATGGCTATGTCTGAAACTAGAGGAGCTATACAATTACGAACGTGTGAACCAAGGTCCTTCAGGTTCACCAGTCAAGGTGTCCAGAATCAATCCTCGCTCTGTATCTACGTCGAGAGCAAATTTTCAGAAGGATTTGAGCACTTTATTCACTCCTACCTTGCAGCAAGCTCTTGTCAGTTGGGGATTCAAGGAAGGAATGTACAAGATAACCCGTATTTACAAGAAGGCTCTGGGCGCAAAAGGAAGAGGTAAACTCAGAACCTGGTCGAAATGGGAACATCGTAGAGAGCTCTCAAGTCACGTGGAAGGACAAAACCATATTCATTTCCCTAACAGTACAGAACTGTCATCGGCGACCATCGCGATGCTTCCTCCGGAGCGAACTTTTCTTCAAGGCATACTCCTACTGCAAGAGTTGGGCAAGCGAGGTGTGAAAATCAACATCGACTTAATCCGAAGAACTGTCAAAGAACGATTGTGGCAGCTTTACAGTTTAAACAATTCGGTTCGTCGTATCAATCGGCAGGCCTTCAAAAGCAATCCATACAAGCTGGAAGAGATGGTCTGGGCCATTGAACAGACGTGGCAAGGTCCAACCCTTTTCCCACAACTCTATGAAGCAGAAGAAAGCAGGCATTTGTTGACAGATAACGGCGCAACCTCTCAGATAGGCTCAGAATCACCGAATTCTGATGTAGAAGTATCACAAGCCGTTGATACTGAAGAGCAATCGGATGGGTCGTCATTCCCGATACAACTACAAAATCAAACCGGAGACCATTTTATTACGTTCAAACAACGGGATGTAGCTGACTCACGTCGATTTCCATCCATTCTCAAAGGCCTTATAGAGTGTTCTCTAGCAGAACATTCTGAACCACATAACGTCGAAGAGAGAATCGAAAGACGAAAATCCTTACACTTTGCCCTCTTCGGCAAACAGCCAAAGTCTGTTGCTCGAATTCCTGAGCATTTATGGGCGATATGGGTAGATCAGTGGGCCAGGAAGTACGAATACCCGAGTATGGAGGAGCGAACCGTGCCAGAAGGTTGGACTCGCTCGGAAGAGGCTCTTGATACTATGAGGCGGGATAAGCGGTGCTATGCGTATCGAACTGGCCAAACATGACCTCGCTAATTGGATCCGTTGTGGAAGACTTCAACGCTCCACAAGTCATTGGGAGAAAGTTTTCGACCGGAAAGCAATGCAACGATCCATCGGCAACCTAAGCGGGCATATGAAAATTTGCCAAAAGGAGGAAATCATCAAGCGTCAAGTTGATATCTTCGCGAAGTGAGTGAAGACCTAGCCTCGCCACTTGACAAAGCGACTGAGGTGAAGGTATATCTTGGAATCTCCGGTTCAAGCTTCAACGGCACTCACAACGGCATAACCAAAGATCCCAAAGGTAGAGCAGTCAACCATCAAACTACCTCCGTGAATATCAGCAAGATAGATAATGATAGCGCTCTAAACGAAGGGAACTCATAATCGGTAGATGTTGGTCAACGGCATTCCGAATGGCGCGTAAGACCTCGCCATCGAAGTGGTATCGTATAAGTTGAAAGCGACAACAAAGCGTAACATATCTAAGCGACTAGATCATTTGAATAGCAGGTAGCTACACCACGATCACAAAGTATGTACTAATATGAATGTACATTCGTATTTAAGCTTTGCCTGCAGACCCAAGCATGTCTATACATCTCTCGACAGCTTCTTGCATGGCTTTAGTACCTTCCTCGATCACTCCGGTAATGCTTTTGATTCCCTTTTGCTGTACTTTGAGATACTCATTGTTCATGACTTTGTTGATATTAATCTTGAACACTCCGTATCCAATACACTTTCGGAATATCTCTTCCGTAAATGGGTCCGCTCCATGCAGAACTAGTCTGACATTCTTGCCGGCTTCTTTGAAAATACTCTCCAATCTGTCATATTCAAGCTGAATGCCTCTTGGTCCGTAGTTCCCATGTACGTTTCCAAACGCTGGAGCCAACCAGTCGATACCAGTGTTGACAAACTCTCTTGCTTCTTCAGGTGTTGTCAAGAGTCCCTCAAGGTCGGCTGTGTCACTGACTCCATCTTCGCCACCCTCTATTCGACCTGGCTCCGCTTCAGTCGCGATACCTTTTGAGTGACAGTATTCCGTCAATTCCTTGGTCAGCTTCAGATTCTCTTCCTTGTCGTAGTGACTCATATCGACCATAATGCTGTCAAAGCCCCCTGGGATATCAGCTGCGCGCCTGACCATCTCTGGAGTCTGACAGTGATCGAGATGTAGAGTGACTGGTACTTTTGCATCGCGACAAGCCTCGCCTGCTGCTCTCACAAGGTAAGAATCGGCGTATTGAATTGCCCACGGAAACAACAGGATCATGGCTGGAGATTTCTTTGATTCGGCGGCTCGGATTGTTGCAAGGATACCTTCTAGGTTGTAACAACACATTCCTGGGACACCGTATCTCTCTCGGGCCGCTTTGTCAAGTATCTCGGTCGCTCGGTTCTTGATAGGCATTTTTGGAGAACTTTAAAAGATTGAACGCGGTGTTTACTGGTCGATGAAAAATTAGATCTTCTACAGCTTGCCATCCGCAATCTGAAAAGGGTTGATGTCAATATTCGTAGTTTCGCCACATCCAGCTCGCAAATCGGATGACAATATGACGGAAAATATTCCCTGACGCTCTTCCGACAGATCTCTATCCTTTGAGCCTGCAGCTCGGAAATCGAATCGATGGGAACTTGGCGTTGTAGGCAGGAATCATCTCATCCTACGCTCTCAATGGAGTATCAAACCTGCGATGCAACACTCTACCCACAAATTGGCGGACTTCATCCCGAGAGCAGCGAACGAGTGGGAGTATGCCAATGTTGTAGAGAACCGCGGATCCACTCATGCGGAGAACCTCCGCAAACCCGCATTGTGCTGTCTCCACGGAGAGATACATGACCATTGCCGTACCGTAAGCTCGTTCCACCCTCCACACGACCGATTGCGGAAAACCCGCATTGTCTGTCATATTCTTCGCAGTTTGCAGATCTACCAAGAAATCAATCACAAGACGACGCCATCATTCTCATCGTTGAACCCATCTCCTTCTCCATTTCCTTACCATCCCTACCTTCCTTACTCTAGTTCAAACCCACTATTCTTGCTTCGGCTTTCGCTCCGCACAAGGCGTCTTTCCCACCTTTGCTGGGCAATTCCACACGCAAGTAGCTGCACGAAATCAGTCTTTATGTGCATGATGTACCTCTAGGCACCGTAATCACAAGTCACATCTCCTTTTTCATTTGCTTCAACTTGGCATATGAAACATTTAATGCGCATCACTCCATTCCTCGCTGATTCTCATTGTCTTCGATTTAAACGATATTAAGAGTTTGGACATCAATCAAACATCATGTCGCCATCGGCGAAACCCTCGATCGGTTTTGTTGGCTTGGGTGCGATGGGATATGGCATGGCAACGAATCTGGTAAAGCAGGGCTACCAAGTATATGGATACGACATCAGCTCTGCGACTCTGGATCGATTCGCGCGTGAGGGTGGTCACGCTTGCCAGACGTTGGTAGAATCGACACGCAATGTCGATTACTACATTTGTATGGTCGCGTCGGCACCACAGGCCCAAAGTGTGCTGTTCGATGGTGAAGATCCTGTAGCGAAGACATTACGACGTGGAGCCGTATTCATTCTCGGTTCGACGGTTCCAGCAAGTTTTGCGGTATCCGTAAAGGAGCAATTCCAAAAATTTGGCAGAGACGACATCTATTTCATTGATTCTCCTGTCTCAGGCGGCGTGATAAGAGCTTCGGCTGGTACATTGACGATGATGGCTGGTGGATCGGAAATGGCATTGGAAAAGGGCGAGTGGTTGCTCAAGGAGATGTCTGCGCCAGACAAATTGTTCATTACTGGAGGTATCGGTGCTGGAAGCAACATGAAGATGGCTCACCAGGTGCTAGCTGGTATTCAAATCCTGGCTGCGAGTGAGGTCATGGGATTTGCGAGCAAGTTGGGAATCGATCCTAGGGTACTTCGAGATGAAGTCTGCAAGAGTGATGGGTGGAGTTGGATGTTTGAGAACAGAGTACCCCGAATGCTCGAGGAAGACTATTTCCCAGGAGTTTCCGCCTTGACCGTAATCCTCAAGGACGTAGTCATCATCACATCGTCAGCGTTGCAGCAGAATTTCCCAACTCCGCTGGTCTCCATCGCCGAACAGATATACCTTTCGGCACTGACTCTCGGTTTTGGCGGCCATGATGATGCCGGAATGGTTCGAACATATTACACTCACCCAGTCTCCAAAGTGCCCGAGTACTTTGCACGGGAACCAGAGAAGTTACGTTCAGAACCCAATATCTCGCTCATTATCCGGTTGCTCAAAGCAATCCACCTGTGTGCCGCCGCAGAAGCGATTTCCTTCGCGAAGCATCTAGGCATCAACCTCAGCCAGTTCTATACGCTATGTGCGGATGCGGCCGGTGGCAGCGTTATGTTCAGAGAGAAAGGCCTGCAAATGATTCATACGATATCTGGCAAGAATCTCAAGGCGAATACGAGTGTCCAGAATGGAGTCGGTAATGCTGCCACTATTCGTGACTTCATCGATGATCTCGATGATGTATTGAAGGAGGCACAGAAGGTGCAGAGTCCATTACATTTGGGTACTGCCGCAAGGAATTTGCTCTTGTTGGCTGAACGAAGATTGGGTAAACAGGCCAGAGACTTTGAGGTCATTAAATTTTGGGAATGGACTTGATTGATTAAATGAATGGATTTGGTCGACTAGAGAAAGATACCATTTGGGAATATTTAACTGTGTTACGTTAATCCAAACTCAATTTTGCAGTATCTCGAATAAGCGTAAGCTTCAAAACTATGGAAACCTAATGGCTTACCGGTGTAGTAAACCTTGAGGTGGCTTAAAGTAGTCATCGGCAAAGCCAGCTCAGCATCCAGTTTTCGATTCAGTAACCATCTAAATTGGCTTTCCATTTGTCTGCCACTTGAGATGTGCTGTAGAAGATTGGAGAAAGGTACTCCCTCCGGTTTCATGGGGATCTTTGCCGATAAAATCCCATGGAAATGGAACGTGAGTGGGAATCACCTCTTCCAAGAATTTCATCTGCTCATCGCTCAACTTAATCTCCAGTGCCTTCGCATTGTCTAACAAATGCTCTACCTTCCTCCCTCCAATAATGGGATAGCAGTAACGGGCCTTGTGCATGACATACGCGATGGCAACGGCAGTGATGGAGAAGTCTCCTTGACCTTGTGTTTTCAGCTCGTCGGCGACCTTCTCAAGCGCATCACTCATCCTTTGCTCTGCTTCCGTAAGCTCTAAGACGGTAGAGCCGTGCAGACCGCGAATGTTTTCGCCTTGAGCTTTCCGCTTCTCGATCATCTTCTTTGTTTGTAGTCTTCCAGCGCCGACAACCTCCCAAGGACAAAGTGCCATGCCAAATTGTTGACACATAGGCAGAATCTCATGCTCGAGATCACGTTTCATGACGTTCCATCGGCCTTGATACACAGAAAATGGTGTCTTGTGCGCTTGTATTGCGTATGTGTTGGCAGCGGCGACGATCCAAGCTGGCGTGTCTGATACTCCAAGATATAAAACTTTGCCAGATTCCACGAGAGAGTGTAGAGAGTCCATCAGCTCCGGGATTGAGGTACTATAGTCCCACCTGTAAAAATTGGAGTCAGCAGAGGTCAAAAGTATACAATCGAAGACATGGCGTTTGTTTTGTGGAAGTGAACAGCATAACAATCAACAGAGACGTACCAATGGGTGTAGAGGAGGTCAATGTAATCGGTCTGAAGCTTTTTAAGACTGTCTCGGACGCTCATATGAAGAGTCTTTCTGGAATTGCCTTGAAAATTGACGGTCTTTCCTTTGCCGAGTTCCCAAGATCGATATTGTGTAGTGAATTTGGTTGCCAACACGATAAGATCGCGGTTTCCTCTTTCTGCCATCCATTCGCCGATCCATTTCTCAGAGTCTTCATTCTGATAGTTGGAAGCCGTATCAATGAAGTTACCACCAGCGTCAACAAAGGCGTCGAGGAGAGCAAATGATTGCTTCTTGTCAATGGATCCCATAAAGTCCCATTTCCCGCCAATGGACATGGCACCAAGGCAGATTGGAGAGACGCGAACACCGGCATTTGGTGAGAGGATTCGGTATACGCCTAGCTGTGTTTTGGGAGTCGGTGCTGGACTAAGCATTGCCAACATGGAGGGTGCAATCTTAGGAGCCTCACCTTCCGATGGAGGCTTTGCGAGGTGCTCTAGAGCGGACATTGTGGAAGAACGTTAGAGACGGTGAGAGTAAGGTCAATTTGACTGAAGGATTACAATGGAGAGACACTGGAACTTGAGAGCGCAGCAGAGAGGATATGACTAGCATTTCTGAATTTATACACTTCACTGACCTTGTAATTGCCATGTCAACTCGTCCGCTGGACCTTCGGATTTACTGGAGGTATCACATTTCCGGCGAAGCATGGAGGTGAAACATCATCGCTTGACAGAAAGATGACTTGGATTCGGAATGAAGAAGTGTATGTCAGTCACGCTATAACTTTGGTGGAAGTAGTATATATTTAAAATCGTCCGACGGGCAAAATCGTTCGGAACTACGACGCTTGGCGATGCGGTCAAGGCTCTTGATAGTCGGAGTCTGCGTTCCGATGGACGAACAAATCAGGCAGAAAGTAATTCGGACGACAGAGATATTTCATTCAGCTATGAGTCGCAGAGTGAAAAGCGTGGAGCTATCTTCGTGAAGCATTAGCCGTCGAATCAGCACAAGTGCAGTCTGTAGTTATTGTATGACTAAGCTGTTATGAGCTCTGCACTTGCCCTTCTCCTGCCTGGCCTCAACGTCGACTTTTGGACAAACAACCTCCAAGTCAGCGATTCCAGTCACCTCGAGTTTGCTTAAGCATTGTTCCAAGGATTCGAGTGCCCCATGCAAATACTCACTTCATCACCGCCGCACTTTCTCGGGCGTGATCCCAACTCCGTCATGGCTTCAGGAGGTGTGGCCAATTAGCGAGGAGAATTGCCACGGATCGGAAAAATGGATCGCCGAGAGAAAGACGCTAATCCGGATCTGGATGGATCGAGCGGTCCCTCTCTGGAAGTTCGTGAGCGAACGAAAGCGACTCGAAGCCGAAGAAGATTTCACGATCCCGCATTCTCTCACTGTTACCAGATCTTGCATACGTCGTCACTGCTCTGATATCTTTCCCACTGGCACCCGGCTGCGGTCGGGCTTGTCCGCTTGCTTTTCTGCCAGCTTCCTCAGAACTACCCGACCCACCGCACGCGAAGCTGTTCTTCACTCAGTACAGCACTCACACACCCACCCTCACGCCTGCAAAATTCCGTAGCGCTGAGTGATCACGCTATCTATCGCCTCAGCGAGTACGGAGCGGCAGATTCATCACTGCGAATCTCCCTCCTTAACCTACAATGCCTCCGCCGTCACCACGGCGCTCCTCGAGAGCGCGACTAACCCAACCTCCGCCATCTGCACCCTCACACGCCAACTCTATGTCCTCCACCTCGTCGAACCGTGCTGATCGCAATACTCGCTCAAATAACAAACAGGGCTCACCACAGAAGTCCGCCACTCCTCCGTCACTCACATCCGACGATGTCTCGGAGCAAGCGAGAACCAGCACCAGTGAACCGCCTCAGACCAGACGCAGTAAACGTCAGCAAGACCACAAGGATGATATTACCAAAGAGGAAGAAATTGAAGAAGATGAGATCGTAGAGGATAACGAAGTCACTCGTTGCGTTTGCGACAACCAAGACTATCCAGGTCCACCTATCGTCGATGAAGACTCTGAAGATATCGGCGAAGATGTTGGCGGACTTTTTATACAGTGTGACAAATGTAGCGTTTGGCAACATGGCGGTTGTGTTGGCATCATGGATGACAGCATGACTCCTGAAAACTACTACTGCGAGGAGTGTCGTCCGGATTATCACAAGCTAATGGTCAACTCCATTGGACAAAAATACTCTCGATACCTTCCAGTCGTCGGAAACAAAGCTGCCAAATCCTCTCATCGCAAGTCCTCCGCCTCAAAAGATATTGGTCGACCTACGAAAAAGGAGAGGGAAGCAGCTCGTCCAGCCACAGAGACTCTAGGCAAGCGACGATCAACTATGAACAGTCGCGCAGCATACGATGAAGATGAGATGTTAAGACGAGTGTTGGAAGAGAGCAAGAATGAAGGACAGCAAGGAGCAGGAAATAGCAACAGGAAACCTAAGCGAGCCCGAGCTGACAGCGAAGAGTATGATGGCATTCGCTTCGAGCTCCTTGAAGAGACAACTGACACTACGTACAGACCGAAGTCAGATCCAAACCCAAAACGTCAAAAATTAGAGTCGGAGTCGGAGTCGGAAGAAGATTCAAACACCGAAATGCAGAGCCCGGACCCTGACCAAGGAAAGGGTAGCAGCACACGCAAGCAAGCCGCACGTGGAGCCGCAGCACGAAGTCAGCGAGAAAAGGAACTCCGTGATCGTGAGAAGGAACGCGCAGATGCAGCGAACAAGCGCAAGCGCAGAGCCGACCAAAGACGTGGTCCAGATGGTATGCACTTTGTCGCCCGGGAGATGGCCCTCCCATTTCACCATAGGAGGTCACGAGATTCAACAGTGCACTCACAATCTACAGATTTGGATCCTGCCAAAGCCAATGGCAAGGACGGCGAAATCTACGATCCCAACGGCTCACAGCCACCCGATACTCCCTCCGTCTCCGGATCCCTCAACGATACCACAAAGAAAGGCAAAATCGGTGCAGGAAAGCGCGGTCGCGGTCGCGTCGCGGCAGACACACCCACGGAGCGAGGTGACGGCTCACCGGCACGCGTCAAGAGCAGCAAAGGTGGAGCATCGTCAGCCTCGCCAAACGAGACGCAAGTCAACGGCACTGGCAACGATAGCGGCAACGGCAATGGTAACGGTGCCGAAGGCAGCGGACCCGAAACCAACGGCACGGCGACCAACGGAACCGGCAAAAAGAGCAAGCTCGGCGCCGGTGGTGGCACCGATTCTGCCAACGGCGTGGTCAAGACCGGCGGAAGCGGAAGCGGCTCTTCTTCTCGTGATGGCACAAAGGAGTTGTCGTGGAGCGAGATGCGTCGCCGAATCCAAGCCATGCTGGACGGTATTGCTACCGCCGAAGCTGGCTGGGAGCGAGAAGAGGCCTTCGACGATCAACTTCGGCTCGTGGGTGCTCCCGAAGCCATGATGGAGCAGCGTGTTCGCGAGAGGGAGTTCGTCAAGGCGCGAGCACGAGAACAACGCGTCGTTTGTGAAGGCTGGATGGAGCGCTTCGGCAGTGAAAGAGATAGGCCTGGGAGAGGTGGTGGTGGCGCCAGCGCTGCAAATCATTCCAGCTCTGCTACCTGAGTCTTTGCATGACGATATGAGAAGCTGTGGTCCTGGTCATGGAAGTGCGGTACTTTGAAAGAGTGGCATGCTACTTGCGGAGATGTCGCTCCTACTCGATTGATTGCAGGCTTGTTCACGGACTTGAGCATCTTTGCAGTCTCAAGGACGAGCAGTTCGCTCATCTTATTTCTCTGTCTTCATTTTCATTGATTATTCGGAGGTCTCATGTGGAAAGGGTTGATAATTCCCCTTACTGCCTCTACTTTGCATGATGTTTCGGAAATTTCTCTCCTCGGCGCTCCTACGACGTCTGACATGGTAAATAGACATGTCGGCTTGCTGCATAGGGCTGGATGGTGGACCCATTGTGGTCTCGGAAGCCACTTGCATTTGGAGGCGCTGCCGAATTCGACGATCTTATGGGACTTTGCTACGATGAATTTCTGTTGCATAGCGTGGAATTCAATACCATTGCGATGGGATGGATTGTCTCTTTCAAATGTATATTGCATTATCTATTCCAAATGCTATTTGAAATACGCGCAGTCACATTGCTCGAAAAGTGAATGTCAGAATATGCGCACTGAGTCTATGTGATTAGCGCTGCACTGTACTCCACCATATTTCAGTCCGCAGCCGAAATGAATTACAGTGGTGTCGTGTCGTGTTGATATTGGGTCATACAGAAACATTTATAGCATCATGATTGGCCGGAAAGCTTACGAGTTCGGAGATAGATAGTGCTAACATAGCAGAGTGTAGTTGGATCACTGCGCTTGGAATTCGACAATGAGTTGAGGAAAGGAAATGGACCGAAATGGCTATGGCTATGGCAATGGCAGGTGGTTTTAATGTTGGGAGCTTTGCAATTTGATGAGCGGTATTAGATTGAGACGGATGATGGAGTGCCTGGTCTGCTGAATAATGCAGGCTGTGACTGTGATGCAGCGCAGTTGCAGCCGAGACGACGTTGCAGCAAGAGAAGACGCATATCGAAGTAGAGCTCCATCCGCCAATCCACCAAACTCCTTACATGCTCCATTGATACTCTGAACCATCAAAAACACCTTTCTGCACCTTTCTGTCACCGTACTCCTGCTCTCAACTCCTCTCAATCTTCCTCTTCTCTTTCTCAACTACCCCGTACTTCGGACTTGACTGACAAATTCAACGGCCACTTCACCTTCGACTCACATAAACCCTGCATTGCCCAACTAAAGCATTCATCCTGTCCTCGCTCGCCTAGAGCCGTGTAATTATCAGCATGGCCTCTTCGGGCGTGTTCACAAGCACCGATCCGCCTCCTCGTCGGCCATCTGCAGTTCAACCATCCGCACCGGCTATCGCGCAGGAAGTCTTGGACCAACTCGAAGAACTCGGGAGAAATCCATCGCCGGAGTTGGCCAAGAAGATTGAAGAACTCGGTGGATTGAAGAGCCTTCTTGGACAGCTGCAAGCCAGCGGGAACCTCGACTACCAGGCATCCAAAGTGTCGAATCGTCCTTCGGCTCCAGACACCACCTCGTCCGTCTATCCCGATCGACCTATTCGTCCTCTTCCGAAACGACGCCTTCGAGATCGTCTGTCTGCTGAAGCGGCAGAAGCATTCCAGCTTCCTGCTCCCTCCAATACTCCTCTCTTCAGTTTTCCATACGTACAACCCGATAAGAATGTCCCGCCGGCGGGAAGGACTCGAGATGGTGAAGCAGAAGCTGGCCACGATCATACTTGCGAATCCTGTCGAAACGATCATTCGGATGTTGAGAGCGAGGGAGAAGATGAAGGTCACTATGACCACGAATTCACTACCTACGATGGTACAAAGATGTCCAAACCTCCGGCTCCTGAGTCGAATGCGTCGTCGGCAGATGGTTACGAGTCCTTCGAGAATACAAACAACAAGAAAAAACGTAAAATTCCTCAGTCGAATGGATTGGGTTCTGGCCACCACTCTTCCTTGTCTTCCGACATGGCCGGTATGGGTCTGGGATCACGGGAAAGAGATATTACCTCACTTCCAGACGATTCGGGCCCAGCGGTTGGCTCATACTACGGATCTGGATCGGCAGTAATGTCTTCGACTGGTTCGGGTACTGGAATATCTGGTGCAGGTCGAGGTCGCTATGGGAGGTCTGGACGCGGTACTTTGGACCGTCGTCCACTTGGAGCGAGTACAAACGGTTTGAATGCTACCGCTTCAGGCAGAAGTCGGTTGAGCCAGCAACCGTGGGCAACCAAAGGTGAGTCCGCACTTCTGATTCTGGCCTTTTATTTTGTTTTGATTTTGCTCCATGTTTTCGTTTCCCATCACGTCACAACCTTTTTCTTTTTCCTAAACCTCGCATTCCACAACCACTTCTTAAAAACCCGCGCTCCAGAGAACCCATTTGCAACCTCTCCTGGGTTTCTCATTCTTCAAATTCCACATCATGTCAACATCTCCAGAGTCGTTGTACTTGGAGGAGTTTTACTCGCACCGATCCTTCTCCACCTCTAGTGTTTTGTCTTCCCAACGACCTCCTTCGAAGTCGCCACAGGATACCTCACCTTCCGAAGTTTTCGACCATGCTGTCCTCAGACTATTCATGGATCGTGCTTCTCGCATTCGTCTCATCAATACGTTCCTCGATTTCCGATCTTTTGAGGGTACGCTTCCCAAGAACTCCTTCTGGAGATTCCTCGCCATGAGACAAGATATCAAGCAGACTTTGAGCTGGTATACCATCAGCGATTTCTCATTACTCAAGTCTGATCTGATTGAATGTAACCTTCTACTCGGAAAACTTTCATCTCTCATGCAACAGGACTCCTATGATGAGGTCGTTTCTCAGATCAATGCTATGATTACATCTATCAAAGCTTTGCACAAATTTGTCATGGATGATGCTAACGAAATGCTAGCAACTCTGGTTCCACCATCTGAAGGCATCATCTCCGCCGCAATTGCCAGTGCACAGCGACAGAGCTCTCTAGCACCACAAAAAGGTGATGAAAATGTCAGCCTTCTATCACAACAAACCGACAAATCTGGTCAAAAGACATCCGCCTTTACATTCACCTACGAGAATGAAGCTTCCAATAAGGTGGTGTGGCCTGGACAACAGACTACTCTGCCTCCTGCTCCATCCCACCCGATTAGCAGCTCAGGCTTACGTGGTAGCAATACATCATCTCACATTGGTACTGGTACTACCGCTGGCAAAGGTACTTATGCTCAAAATCAACCACCACCTTCACAACCACCCCAACAGCCAGCTGGAGGTCAAGCCGCTGCCAGCCAGCCACAACAGAAGAAGAAGCCACGCCGTCCTGGTGCCATTTACCGAATGGCAGCCCGTCAGCGCCGTCTTCAACAGGAATATAATAACTTCCATCACCCACCTCGCCGCGAGGAGATTTGGATCTGTGAATTCTGCGAGTACGAAAGCATCTTTGGTGAACCACCTCATGCTTTGATCCGCCAATACGAAATTAAAGATCGTGAGGAACAGAAACGTCTCGCTGAGAAGCGTCGATTGTTGGAGAAAGCCAAGATGAAAGGTCGAAAGAATAGAAAGGGTTCCAACAAGAAGAAAGGCAAAGGCAATGACAGAGGTGGCGATGCTCAGCAGGATCCCAACTTAGGTCCTGAGGTCTATGACGATTATGGTGAGGGTGATGAGTACTACGAAGATGAATATGGTGATGAAGAGCCAATCGATGCAGTATCACCTACTCCGCAACCTGTACCTGGACATCATGGTGGAGGAGGCGGTTATGTGGATGGAGGGACACACTCTCAGAAACAGCCACACATTGCTCAGCAAGCCGCTCTGAACACTACTCCGATTCAGACAAAATCCGGTAAAGCTTGATGAGAAGATTTACGACCTCTCGAGCTTTAACCGACTGCTTACTTCCGGTGGTCATTCTCCAACCTCAGCTTCAAAGCTGAAAGGCATTCCAATTCCTCCTGAACTTTTGCATACTCTCGGACTTCAGAATTTCCTGCACCCATGGCATCACCACTTTCGTTTACGGCATATCTATACATCACTCCTACTTATTACACACCTTCAGTCGGCATACTAACAAAACTTTTGTCACAGCAAGATCCCACTCTGTTTTATCGTGTTTGTACACTCGAACACACAACATCATAGACAGCTTTTGCCTCATCCAACCCCGCCGACACCGACTACACCACATTTTGACCTCTCCCCTCTAGGACCAAATGGCTCATTTGTATCTAAATAACATTCCACGACCTTCTGCATGTCATAATGTCGACCGACATCCGGCCGCAACAGAAGGTCTGGATCTTTGTAGATAGCAATCGCCATTGATCCTATTAGTTGTTTCTTTATTCACCGTGAGTTCTGCACTAACTCTTGAGTACCTGACAATGTCCGGCATTGTGCTTTGTCTCACTTCGCTCGCTTTGTACTGCTTCTTTATCTCACAAAGACTTTTCGCCTGTGAATATCATCCATTGATCGCTATTTTGTAAGTACAGTCCCATTGTATTTTTCCTTTGTTCATTGCCTTTACAAAAAGTTGACTACAAGAAGAAATACAAAGAAATTCCACCATCATAAACGACTACCGGTCTATTAAAGGCCTTCTTCCTCTCAATAGCTTGTGGAAATCAGCGAGCTTTACACTAGTAAAGTAAACCCAACTGATTTTCTAGCCATTAGTTTATGTTCTACATCTTCGTCAAAGCATTTGCTAACACTTGTACAGGGCCATAGCTAAGTACCACCACGAGAAGCTTGCAATAACGGATTGCGACTTACGACGAAAGTACAGGTTTACTCTCTCGTAAGTTATCAACATATCGTATACCAATCATTGGTCAGCCAAATTGAAAATGGATTTCATCGAGATGGAGGACTTCATCATTCCTCCAACGCCTCAAGGTTCAGAAGCCGAGTTCTTCGAAACACCTGAAGCTGTCAACATCCTTGAGATCGCGAGCATTCATGTATGTGGTCATTGGACCGTCACAATTCCAGCATCTGGTAATGTCGCTGAATGGATTGTTCCCATCGACGATGAGTTCGCTGATTTCGAAGTTGAAGGTGCTTTCATCTATAAACACGTCTTCAGTCCAACACCATGTCCTGCTGCAGAGTGTCAAGCTATCCACCCTTTGGAATTCCAACGCATTGATGATGAGTGGATTTCGGACTGGGAGGGCTGGTTGGCCCACGAACTTCCGCATTATGAGCCTAGGGCTCGAGCTGCAAACCTTCTAGTTACTTGCAACCAAGTTTGGATCATGGTTGAACAATTCTCGCCAGATGCGCAAAAGTACTTCGCGAAGCGCCTCGAATCACGCGATAAGTTCGTTGCCGACATCATCGCACGCGGCGATCTGGAAAACGGGCCTGATGCTATGGCTAGGAATGCTCTCCGTGCTGAAACTTGGCTCGATACAGCTGCCGATTGGTGGGATGAAGGTCGCAAACCATTCTACACTGCCTGCCTCATCATGGCCGAGAATCACCTCAACCATCAGGAATTTGCACTCGAAGGCTTCCTCGCCGCCTTGGAGGAGACGCAGATTTGGCTTCGCCTGCCAATGGTTGACGACTTTCGTGAATTGCCTGACAACGACTCCGACTCCGACTTTGGACTTGGTACCTTGCATATTGCAGATGGTCATTGGGGAGCCGAGATCTATGACATGAATCTGACTGACTTTTTTCATGCAAATCGCAATGCACTGAAGGTTGACGCGGAGCCAGATGATACATACGCTCCCTCGTCTACCTCCGAATATTCAACTGAATACAACGACGACGACGCGGTTTCTGACAAATCAATCACCGTCGATGAAGTCGTCAACCTCTACCGCGATCAAACAATGTATGGACCCGCATATACACCGTGGATCGGGCGTATGGAGGAGGTCCAGCTCCCGCCAGCGGTCGAGCATTTAGTCCACGAATATCTAACCAACTACGGTTCTAGCAGCGAGCAGGATGCATTTCATAAAGCCCGTACGCTTTATGTGGATGGCCTCTCTACCATCGAAGATCAAACCAATGCAATGGACGTGGATGGTCTCTCTACCGTTGAAAATCAAACTGATACATTGGAGGATATCTCATCACAATCCGAGCTCGACATCATCGAACCAGAGGACATTTACAATGCCTATTGCCGTTATACTCTCTCTGTTGAACAACCACAGGCGACCAAGTGCATCTTTGGCTCTGGTTTCCAGCTCATCTTCGGCAATGGCTTTCTGGACGATTTCGAGTTTCACCCAAGTGAGCTTCTTTGAAGGGCAAAGCGAACACTACACAAAGGTAAGTTTCCCGCATACTGTCTTCTAACTTGCAACAAGCTTTGGGAATTTCGTCAATTTGGTATATCTAACATCTGAATTGGGAATTTTGTCAATTTCATATATCTAGCATCTGAATTGGCGTTGGATTGATCGGCGTACTTAGAGTAGTAACTTCTATTCTCCGGTCTGAGAAGACCTATAATAGCTTAATACAGCGTCCGCTGAGCGGATAGATTTGTTCTGGGAAATAAGAGAATGATCCAAATGTAATTCTTGCTCCCTTGAAGTATAAGTAATCGAATATGCCCAATAATCATTTTAAGGCCGTGTGAAAGTCGTTCATCGAGGTTAAACGCGCCGTTTGGAGGCCGTTTCTGAAGACGTACAAGTCGAAAATCTATTAAGAGATACAAAATAACATATCTAAGCCTCGCTTTATACCGCAGCTTATATCTTGGTTCCCGTTTTACGCCTGGCCTCCCTCTCTTTGTCTCTAAGTAGCCTCCTTAAAATCTTACCGCTCGGGCTCTTGGGAATGGCATCAATGAACTCTACTCCACCCTTCAACCATTTGTGCCTACTCTTGGACGCCTCAACATGTTTCTGGATCTTCCTCTTCAGTATCTCATCACTCTCCTCCATGCCAATATTCGCAGCCTTGACAACAAACGCCTTTGGCACTTCACCAGCAGCGTCGTCGGGTACAGGAATGACAGCACAGTCCGCCACCAAGTCACATGTGAGCAAGTGAGCTTCCAGTTCAGCTGGTGCGACCTGTAAGCCTTTGACTTTGATGAGCTCCTTGATGCGGTCGACGATGAAGATGTGTTCATATCCACTCGGTGCCTTTCGAACAACTGCTTCATCACCTGTTCTCATCCATCGGTTTCCGGTGGAATCAATGACAAATGTCTCGCGATTGGCCCTTTCGTTGTTGAGATATCCAAGGACGACGGCCGGGGATTTGACGAGTAGCTCGCCTGGTTCGTCGTAGTTGGTTATTTCTTTGCCTGTACGTTCAAGTCAGTAAACTTAGAGACAAAGATGCGCTAGGACGTAAGAACCTTCAGCAGAGACAATACGAGCTTCCACCTCTGGTATCAAACTACCACTGCTTCCAAACCAAACATCGAGTGCTGACGTAGAAGCAACGACGGTAGCTGTTTCTGTCAGACCTGCAATTTGTTAGCGATGGCACGCAAAGAAAATGGCCGAACGGCGGCAAAGAGTAGTGGTTGAATGAAAGGGCATTGGAGTAAGGACATGAAGGACATGAGCGTAAACGGGAAGCGAATTCGCGACCTGGCAAAGAGCGAACACGAATCTCTCCAAAGACCAGGGTAGAAAGTGCAATATAGAAAGTTCAAAGTTGAACTTACCATATCCTTGTCGGATAATCCAGCTCGGATGTTGTTTTTGGAGTTCATCGGCGGTTTCCTTGCCTAATGGTGCAGCGCCTGTAAAAATGCCCTTTACAGCGCTCAAGTCAAACTTGTCAAGGACGGCTTTGTTCTTGGTCATCAGAATAATGATCGGAGGAACTAAGAATAGACTGGAAATCTTTTGATCCTGGATGGACTTGAGGAGCTGTAGAAAATCAAATTTCGGAAGCACCACGACCCCATCGCCACGGTAGAGAGCCGAGTGATTGATCACGACAAGTGCGTAGATATGACTGAATGGCAGCAGACCGAGTACGTTTTCCGTATATGCGTCTTCTCCTGGTGGAATGACGGTTTCTCGATATGGCAACTCTTGAAACTTTGTTTGCATTGTGTTTGCAATGACGTTGCGATGAGAAATCATGACACCTTTTGGCAGACCAGATGTACCGCTTGAGTAGCATAGAAAAGCGGTTCTTCGTGCGCCTTCACCCTTTGACCATTTCAATGGCTCGAGAGGTGGCAGTTTCTTGCCTTCTCTGACAAGATCGCTAACAGTCTTGAACCCTTTGCCTAGTGACTCGTCTGCCACTTCTTTCGGAAGTTCAAGCAAGTAAATGCGATTCTTTGGTATACCACATTGTTCGGCTGCCTTGAAGGTGGTTTCGAGGAGAGGGACGCAGGTGAAGATGCATTGCGCTCCGGAGCTTTTCATTTGATATGCGACTTCGTCGGCAGTGTAGGCGGCATTGGCTGGAGTCTGGATTCCTCCGAGACGATGTGTTGCCCAAGCTAGAGGAATGGTATCGAGCTATAGAGGATATCAGCATGCGAACTATCTCACGTTAAATGGGAAAAGCTTACCGTATTGGCGCTGAAGACTCCGCACACTTTATCCCATTCCGTGCCTTCATTTGGACTCCATCCGAGTTCCTTGGCCAAACCTCTAGCGAGCAAGTCCACACGCTCCTTGACTTCTCGTCCACTGATTTTCTTTCCAGTCAAGCCGCAAACGAAGAACGGTCGAGATGTGGCGAGTGGCTGGCGACCATACCTATCCTCCAACATGAACTCGCTGATTGGAATGGCATCTGGTGGATCAAACGGCAGTTGTGGCGCCCATGACGGTGGATAGAAGACCATGTTGAGCTTTACAAGGCGCTAGATAAGCAGGAGAAGCTGCGCAAGCTGGGGAGGTGAAATGGAACAGCTGTCTGAAGACAGATTTCGAAAGATGGAGAAGCCGGACGGGAATTAATCAATACATCGTGGAAGAAAACGGAGATTCGGCTGTACCAGCGGGCCGGAATCGTTATCAAGTACGAATTGAGCTGAGCTGAGCTGACTTAAGATGCGAGACACAGTTCGCGTGTTAGCTGTCGCCATGCACGAAATCCTCTGCGCATCGGTGAAGCCAACCATTGGTCGAGTCAGCACCGCGTTTCGCCGGCACTCGAGCTAGAGGCAACGAAGTGCCGGAGCTTTTGCAGCTTGGGGGCTTTTGCACGCCGGCGGACTGCCGGATGTGGCGTCTTAGCGCAAATTGCCATCTCATGACGTGACGGAGTGTTGGGTCAATTGTAATTGCATTGTATCCGAAGGGGGTGGCCTGCGGTGGAGGGCGGAAAAGGAAGAGAACATGCGGGTGTAGGAGTGTGGATCTGAGAGCGTATTTATTATTAGCTCTTCAAATAGGTAGTTACCAGCTTAAAGCCACGATATTACTCATGAACACTTATTACCCGAGAGCCCGTGAAGGCCGAGGAATCTCCCGAAGTCGAAATGCCTTTGAAGCTCGGAAAGTGTGTCTGTTACCGTACGGTGCTTCTGCAATCTGCATTGAGTGTCGGCTCGATCTGCTTCAAATGACAATGCCGACCGTCTCCAGAACAATAGATTTAATTGTTATTGGAAAATGCAGGTCCTCTTCCTATTGTCGCAATTGAATGCCGATAATGATCCTGCTGTACATCAATGAATTCATTGTCAAGGCCAGATTCGCGCCTTCAGTCCATCTTCAATGCCTCTCCCTTCCGGTTGATTTAGGTTTACAATGTGGTTAACCATTGTCATTTCTGACTCTCCTGCTCTTACTCGGTTTATTATGGTCAATAGTTGGCTCTATTTCTGCGTTAGATGCACTCGCGTTCGAGCGGAGTTCAATCACCACTCTCCTATTGTCGTATGAGTATGGTCATCTCATCAATAGTATTTCGTGTATATTGTCAGACTATCAACTTATTCAACCCACACAAATCAAACCATTTTTGCTCTCTGCGCAGTCCGATTCTCGCAAGTGTAGCTCGATATAAAGCTTTCCCCTCCTTCGAGATCTTGCTTCTTACACATCAAACTATCCTCACCACTAGGGTATAAGGCGTTCACAAAGCTCTTTAACCATATACTCCCACTTTCCACTAGGTATTGACCCTCATCGATTCATATATCCGGCACCATGAGTCTCCGCGAGTTTCAGGGCCTGCTTCATGGTCAGAGCGAGGTTGACTTCAACACGCTCTATGGCATAGGCTCAGAAGTCGTCTCTTCAGCTTCGGGTCGCCCTAAACGAAGCCGAAAGCAACCTCAGAGACTTGACACAGAAGATGTGGACTCGGATTCCTCATTGTCTTCCATGAGTTCTACAACTCTACAAGATCTCGAAGATCAGGTAAAGCAAGCCGAGGAACCTCAACCGAAACGCCTCAAGATCACCCAGAAAAACAGCCAGCCGGTCAATGACTCTGTTGAAGATGCAAACCGGGTCTCTGGCCAACGCAAGAAACGAGTTCTTAAAAGAAATAAGCTCGGAACGAAAGCTGCAAATAAGTCAAACGCAAGAAGAAAGATTCCTAGGAATCAAACCACGACCAAGAGTCCTCGAGAGTGCGGTGTCAATGATCACAGCAATAAAATTGACACGTCTGTACCCGCAGAAGATGCACTGAACGACCAGAGCCTGCTGAGTCTAGCTGAAAAGCTGTTCGCTGCCTCGAACCAAGTTGGCGAACGACCGTACCCTGTTGGTAAGCCACATGTGTATGCAGACAACCGCCAGGATCTGTGTGAGACGTTGCCATACTTCCGTTCAACTCAAGGTGGCTGTTATTCCAAGGATGGAGTCATCCGTGGCTTTATGTTCGACAAGGAAAGCGTCGAACTGGATTACACCGATGACGAGGTGATAATATCTCGATCAGGTGGTGGAATGGAGAAAAACAAGGAGAGAAAGATGGTTCTGGGCAGGAATCAGATCGAACAGAAGCAGACTGTTGATCTTCGCCGAAACCAGGAGCGATACATTCCAGTTGTTATCATCGTCGGAAACGACAATGCAACTCTCCAATATCGACCTGAGCATACCTACGACGTTCTAGGACACTTCATTGTCGCCGATATCTGGTATGAGAAGGTTGGTTCAAAGGCTACAGCTCGCTACCGTTTCGAAAAGCTCGAGTCCACGAAAGAAAGCTGGTTCAAGCCTAGTGGCGTTGACAGCATTGCAAAACTTGGAACTCTTCCACCACCGATCCGCAAATCGTGCCCAACTTGCAAGAAAGAGTCGTATCAAGTCTTCACCTGCGGCTGGATGTGCGTTGCCGATGCTCTCTGCACGTCATTTTTCAAGTTGTCGAATGGTCGAGATCCTATTCAGCAAAGCCTCAGATATGATCCTCGGTTCTTAAAGAAGAAGACTGATCGCCCACATGAATGTGCTCCATTCGACCTGAAACCCGAATCTCCAGCATCTAATTTGTCAATACTTGGTGAAGACTACTCGGAGTCCGCTGCAAGAGGTATCTGTTGTCCGCAATGCGGTAGATGTGGAGTTCGCAATGAATGGTTCCGCTGGAAGTGTCGAAATGAGCACTGCGGCCATGAAATCCTCTTTCCACATCCTATCATTCCGCCTGGTATGCTTCGAGATGCCACCGATTTCCCCATTGGTGAGAGATACGCATTCTCAGACGACATACTTGATTCATCGCTTGTCACTCTGACAACAGTTTTCGACATGGGCCTTCGCATAAGCAAATACAAATTGCTTGGGATGGACGGCTGCATTTTTCACATTCATGCCAACACTGCATACAACCAAGAGCCAGGAGGTGCCGACGACATCTTTCTTCATGCTCAGCAAAAAGGATTTGATTTGCAGCGTCGCTTGAAGAAGAGAGGTCAGATCAAAGGAGATCGATTCACCGCACATTTCTTGAAGAATTTCGGTGCACATTACAAGTTCATCAACGAAGTGGCTACATCTCCATTCACCGAAGCTCCTCAGCCGATCAAGAATGCGCGTGCTCGTCTGAACTGGTTCGCCACATACGTATTAGGTGCAGAGAAGCACAAGGTTCCTTTCAATGAGTGCCTGGCAGTTGGATACTTTGAGTCTCAAAGAATGAAGGTATTTCAATCTTGTCCGATCTTCCAATCATTTTGCTAACTTTTGCACAGTTTCACGACGACAATGAGGATGGCCTCGGACCAGTTGTTGCTAGTGAGAGCTATGGATACCCAGGTATCATGAAGTTCCGCATGAAGCAAAAACACTTCAAAGGCGTCCACAAGGATACCAAACTCCTCACACAGGCACCTCCAAGACCTGGGTGCCAAGCATATGACCTGCGAAAAGAAAGATGGGACGAAATCACAGGTCGTATTGACTCGGCTAGAGCAGTTCAGGGATCTGGCAACTACAAACGGAGAAAGTCTACAGGTAACCCCCAGGAAGACGATGACAGCGACCATGAGGATGATGGAGAGGATGCGAACCCAAATGTCAACGAAGTACGCCTGAAGATTGCTACGGAACTGGGTTTGGTACCTGCAAAGTCTCCAAAGCGGAAGATCGGATCCCTTCAAGACGTAGATGGCGAAGCCAAAGAGGTTCGACTAGAGAAGAACGACAATAGGCAGAATGCTCCAGTCATCTTGGAACTACATCTAAATCATGGGGATATCGTTATCATGGCAAGTGAGGATCTTCAAGAGTATTATGAGGTACGTCAATGACTCTTCTCTATGACCGTCTACTCTTTCACAACACCATACTGACACTCTCATAGCACCAAGTCGAACATAAAGGTCCTCTTCGATTTGCGCTCACATGTCGCCACATTGGATCCAAGTCCGGAGATGTTGAAAGCGATGAAGGTGATGAAGATGACACGGTTTACTCTGGTCCTGCTTGGCGCCCTGAATAATTGTCACGCTGTAAAAGCAGAATAGACTTTAGAAGTCATGAAACTTATTCTTAGGGTATAGAAGCATCTCAAAGGATTAAAAGTTTTGGCTTTATTTCCGACCATGAACGTCATTATCGCTCTTGACTATACATTTTGTTGAACGTTCTCCCAAGGACCATCCTTCTGATCTCACTTGTTCCGGCTCCAATCTCATACAATTTTGCATCTCGTAGTAATCTTCCTGCACTAACTTCGTTGACATACCCAGTTCCGCCCAGACATTGAATGGTGTCCAGCGCACATTGAGTCGCATTCTCTGCGGCAAATAGTATGGCACCAGCGCAATCCTGACTCTTAATAACTGGATCTCTTGATCCATCCTCGGCTCCTGTACTCGTTGCTTCTGGGAATAGTGAGCTTACTGTTGCGAAATGCGATGTTTTTCCTTCGTCCACGGCTTTGGCGATGGAATATGTCATGCTGGAACTCGAAAGATACCTCGTGTACATGTCTGCCAACTTTCCTTGAATGAGCTGATTCTCTGCAATTGGCTTCCCAAACTGCTTCCGCTGATGTGTATATGGTAAGGCGATATCCAAACAAGCTCTCATGATGCCCAGTGGTCCAGCGCTCAGGACTAATCGCTCAAGGTCCAAACCTTCCATTAGAACTTTAACACCCTTCCCGATCTCGCCCAGTATATTCTCTTTCGGGACAAACACGTCTTCGAAGACCAGTTCGCCTGTATTCGAGCCTCGCATGCCTAACTTGTCCAACTTTTTGGCCACTGAAAAGCCTTTGGAATTCTCAACATCAACGATGAATGCGGTGATGCCTCTGCTCGCCGGATTTGCTTTTGAGTCAGTCTTCGCATAGACTACAATCGTCGCCGCATCTGGTCCGTTTGTAATCCACATCTTTGTTCCATTGAGAACGTGTCCACCATCCACCTCCTTCGCAGTCATGCGCATGCTCACGACATCGCTTCCTGCGCTGTGCTCCGACATTGCTAGAGCACCGACCTTCTTTCCACTGATCAAAGGAGGTAGATACTTTTGCTTCTGGGCGGTGGTACCGTTCAAGCTCAGCTGATTCACGCACAGCTGTGAATGTGCGGCATAGCTCAAGCCTATGCTGCCCGACGCGCGAGATAACTCTTCAAGGACTACGCAGTGAGCCTGGTAGCCCATTCCAAGTCCGCCGTAATCCTCGTCTGCCGTTATACCCAGAAACCCGGCGGATCCCATCTTTGGCCACATCTCGTTTGGGAAGTTGTTGGTGTGGTCGACACTCCGCGCAAACGACTCGGGTATCTCGCGGCGGGCAAAGTCACGGACAGATTCGCGAAGTTCTGTAAGATCGTCGTTCGTAGGAGGCGTGAAGCCTTTGGGATGTTTGGAAGAGGCATGACGGCGGGTATGAACTGGTACTATGAGACGGATTGCGGGTCGAGTGAAGGTACGCGAGGAGCGCAGGATGAGCCTGGAGGTAGCTAGAGAAGCCATTGTCATAAATTTGTAGTATTCAACAGAGCGGTCAACTCTTGTAACGAGCCATTGGAATCGCGGAGACGGAAAGCGAGCAAAAGTCTGGTAAAAAAGATGACGATGGGCAGCGCGGCTATCCTCGGATGAAGGCCAGCTCAACTTCATGCCCGCAAATCTACGAGCAGAATCTTCACACAGTTTTTCCCTTATTTGTGGAGACTCAATAGTATCCACTTGGGATTGATTACTGCTTGCCGTGTACTCTTAGACTTTTCCTCTAACCTTCGGTTCTCAGCTGGATGTAGCTCCGAAGCAGCAATCCGCATACTTCCAACTCCTTGCAACAATGGCGACCGTATTGGTTCCCGAAATTTCTCTGATCCTACGAGCGTCAAGACGAGCATGGACGAAAACTAAGCCCTTTCACTCCTCGCTGAATCCTATCCGTAGCTGTAGAGGTGTAGCAACTCACACCCATTCCTTCCATGCGGAACAAGTCTCCATCATTCGCAGCAACGTCGACACGTCGAATCCAGACTTCAAAGAGAATGCTCGAGCCATGAATGAGGCAATTGAACGCATCAATGCTCTCCATGGCAAACTCTCTCTGGGAGGACCGGAGAAAGCGCGTCAGAGGCACGTAGCGAGAGGAAAAATGCTACCACGAGAGTACGGCTCCCAGCGTTCCGCACTTCTGAAGTTATGCTAATAGTGTTTAGCCGAGTAACCGCGCTCATAGATCCTGGCACCTCTTTTCTCGAGCTCTCACCCTTCGCGGGCCATGAACTGTATCCAGGTGAAGAGGTTCCCTCCGGTGGAATCCTCACTGGCGTTGGCACTGTCTCAGGAGTTCAATGTGTCATTGTCGCGAACGACAGCACTGTAAAAGGAGGAACATACTACCCAATAACTGTTCGCAAGCATCTCCGAGCGCAGGAAATAGCTGCGCAGAACAAGCTACCGTGTATCTATCTGGTTGATAGCGGTGGAGCAAACCTTCCACATCAGAAGGACGTCTTTCCTGACAGAGAACACTTTGGACGCATTTTCTACAACCAGGCCAACATGTCTGCAAAAGGTATCCCACAGATTAGCGTCGTCATGGGTCCATGTACCGCCGGTGGTGCTTATGTACCAGCTATGAGTGACGAGAGCATAATTGTACAAGAGCAAGGTCATATCTTCTTAGCCGGACCGCCACTTGTGAAGGCTGCCACGGGTGAGGAGGTCACTGCAGAAGAGCTAGGCGGTGGACGAGTTCACAGTGAAGTTTCCGGAGTGACGGACTACCTCGCGGTCGACGACGAGCACGCAATTGTTTTGGCTAGAAGATGCGTGGCTAATTTGAATTATCCAAAGGCGCTCGCTGTCGGTGCAGTTACCGGAGCCAAAGACGAGACTTCGATTCCGATGCCATGGAAAGAGCCGCTGTATGATCCATTCGAGCTACCTGGTATCGTTGGTACCAATCTCCGACGGCCAATCAATCCATATGAGATCATTGCACGAATTGTCGATGGTTCTGCCTTTGCAGAATTCAAGAGTTTGTATGGTACAACTCTCGTCACCGGCTTCGCAAAGATTTACAACCAACCTATTGGTATCCTAGCTAATAACGGCGTACTGCTCTCCGAGTCAGCGTTGAAGGGAGCCCACTTCATCCAGCTCTGCGAGAAACGTCGCATTCCATTACTTTTCTTACAGAACATCTCCGGATTCATGGTTGGTAAGGATGCAGAGGCCGGTGGAATTGCGAAGAATGGAGCCAAACTGGTTACTGCTGTAGCCTGCGCCTCAGTACCCAAATTCACGGTCGTCTTTGGTGGAAGTTTTGGAGCTGGCAATTACGGAATGTGTGGCAGGGCATACAGTCCACGATTCCTTTGGACATGGCCTAGTGCAAGAACCTCCGTCATGGGCGCTGAACAATTAGCAGCAGTAATGGAAACTGTTGGCAAAGCTGATCCAGAGCTCAAGGATAGGATTGAGAAAGAGTCTGAAACAATCTTCGGATCTGCAAGGTTGTGGGATGATGGTATCATTTTGCCGGACCAAACCAGAGCAGTCCTTGGTACTGGTCTAAGGACTGCACTTGGTGGACGTAAAGATGCTATTGATGAGCAAGAGGCAAAGTTCGGCGTCTTCAGGATGTGATTTTGGTTGTGGACGCATTATGAATGGAAGCCGCAGCCTCGGTATACTAGCTAGTGTGTCCTGTGAAGCCTCATTTCGACTTCAATGCCTGGGACATCGCGTTACGTACAACAGCAGGGCAGCGAACGGATTTGGGATCTGAACACCAAACGGCAGTCGCAACTATGAGTACCTAAAGTGTCACTGAATTTCAGCAAACTTGATCGAAAGTATGTGAGGTCTGAAATTGCTCAATATCCAAGGAGTTTCGCTAACATGGTCATAGGCGAAGATGGTGTAGCTCTCGAATGCAAGTGAATCAACAACGTCATCAAAACATGATATTTCTAGATGTAGTCTTTGGAAACAGTTGGATTGAAATCATCGAACCTTCTCAATGAGCCCATTGACACCATTTCCAGCTCTATTTAGCAGTTTCTGCCATGGCAACGGCTCACGAGCAGGCAATAAAGGGCCAACATCACCACCCGGAGTTCGCCGCCTCTGCCAGTTTTCAATGTCTCTATGGTCAACAAAGTTACCATGCAAACCAAGACGCAATTTGAATGGAAGGTGAATAATTGCAAGAGGTCCTGCCGACACGCTCTGGGCATCTAAAATCACTATGTCGTTCCGCAACACGTCAAGTTGATTGACAAGAGCAATCAGATAACCTTCTCCTTCTGTACCACCTTTGGGGATGAATGCTGGTTCTTGGAATGTTGCAGCCGGGCCCTAGTAAAAGTCAACACCGCTGCGTTCAAACCCAACTGCTCACTATCCTATTGTTCACTTACCGCCCAAAGGACGTCTTTCGTTCTCTCATCCCATGTAAAATGGCCTAGAACGTTGAACAGACCACCTACCGGAGGCCCACACTTCGCAATATCGTACGGCCGAGTCGAATCGATTTGCGCTTGCCAGAAGTGGTTGTATGGCTTGGTGACAAACCTGTCATCAATACGAGAAAACTCACCGTTGATCTCGAAGATTTCAGCAGGTTTAACCCTAGAGTTGTTTGGCGCTTTGGGATCAAATATCCAGCGATATGTTGGACTATTGAGTTTGTTTCGTTTCGATGGAAGAGCCGATCCTTCACCATCTGGAGGCCACCAGAAAAAGACATTGCCATCTGCAACTGTCAAGTCAAAGATAATATGACCTTCCGCGTTCTCATAACAACCCGCGACATGACCATGGAAACCTGACATATCAGATGCAGTTCACAAAGAATTCGGGATACCTGACTTACCATTATCAGCTCGAAACCATTTAATGTCTTCTGGCTTGCCTCCTCTTCTGGGTACAATTCCGTATAGCTGGTCTTCGTTCGGATCCCATGCCCAATGGTTTCCGCCTGCCTTTAGATGATTGAAAGAGCATTTTAATGGCGTCATCGGGAGAACGATAAAATTCTCTGACAAGCCACAGTCATGGATCATACCACAAAAAGGTGCCTTATACCAACTTTCCTCTGTTTTCTTTCCATCTGCATCAATCGTGTAGACGACAATGTCACAAGATCCATCATGGCCATCGCCTCCCGCTTCATAACCAAAGCATACCATCTCTCCAGTCTTTGGATCAATTTTAGGATGCGCGGTGAATGTAGGAGACAGAACTTGGCCCTCAAAATCGTATCGACCCAATGTCTCAAGTGTAAGAGGATCCATAGCAAATGGTGGACCATCTTCCTTGGTTGCGAGCAAAACGCCTCTCCAGAAAATGATATTGGTGTTCGATACTGTTCTGATTACTCCCTTGACCGATTCATTATCTGTGAAAGGATTTCTGTACTTTCCAAACAATGCTTTTCTCATTGCTGTCTCGGCCTTGAAACGATCTGTTTGCACATATCGCTGCTTGAAATCTGCATGACCTTTCTGAATCCTTATGGCAGTCACATTACCATCTCCGCTGAAGTGAACATCATCTTCGAACAAGGGTGGGAATCGATTGTCTGGTTGAATTCTGAAAAATGTCCCGTTGATATCCTTTGGGATTTCGCCTTCAAACTCTAGGTCGAACACATCTCCTTCCAGTCGTGATGGACTGTTGAATCCACTGAAAGCAATAGAAGACGGAAATTTTACCTGTGTTCCTGAGTTTGATCCATTGGTGTATGGAGGTACGTGATTGATGGTATCAACTAAATCGTAGATATGTGCCATGATGGTCGTGATTCCGCAATGCGTAATGTCCTTTGAGCTGAATAGTTGCGCTAATTCATAACATTCTAGATATATTCCGCACAAATCGTGGTCAAATACCGCGTGTCTTATCAGGATTCAAGACGGAAAAATCTCGTCGGGATGATGATTCCGCGGACGTGTGGTAGCGTGAATATGTAATTTTGGGGCCGAGTAATGTTCGTTAAGTTTGCTGCAAATTTCATTCCAAGTAACTTGATGGCTACTCAATCTGAGTCCGGATTGATGGTGAAGAGATGCGGCTCTATAGTTACTCCTTGCAGCACATCACCCACGCTCCAAGAGCATGGATAGATTCGAAGTCAGGGTTTTGACACTATGAATATGAGAAAACTCGTTAGAAGGAAGTGATGAATAGAATGTTATGAATGACGTGAATGCTTGTAAGACGTCTGCTAAGAACATGGAGACAGGATAGCTCTAAATGCCATAGCGAATTCAAGCCCACAACCAAATCATCTGCCAGTACAAGTCATACAAACTCAGAGCGATTTCATACCATGTCGTTACTTCTCATCCGGATCCTCTATAGATAGTGGTTTCTGGTCGGAAACTGGAGGTTGACCGTAAATTGGAGCCTTCAGATCATCAGGAGCGACTTGATTTCCTGTCACCGGGTGAGGGTAATGAAATGGAATAACTCTGGCATCTGGCCAAAGCATCTTTTGCTCTACGAGCTGGTCCGGTCCCAATGGATCTTCTGGATATGTGACAGTTGGAAATGGCACGTAGTTCGGTTTCGTATATGACCAACCGTCTGCGAACTCTCCATGCCAGAATGGAAAGTATCTCAGACGAAAGATCTTCCAGACGCCGTTTTCCTTGATGTATTCATTTTCGTATAAGCCTCCTTCCCACCACTGTCGAGGTCTTCCTTTGGAATCAATTCCTCTTGGATGAGTGGCTGCTATGCTTTCGTGGACGCCCGCACTCATTAGCGCTCTGAAACGACCCCAAGCTCTGGTTCCATCTTCATTTATATCGACGATATCCTGCATCTGAGGGTGATCAAGCAGAAATCCCCATACTGGACCGTTTCTGCCATTAACGAAGCTGTCCGCAAATCGCCCAACATACAATCTTGTGACGCCTTCTTTCCTTCGATAACGTCCTCCAAGAAACTCAACGAATGTTCCTGGATCGTCCGAGTAAAGGTCTTTAACCTGTTGGAGATGAGTAAGATCGTCCGACAATCAGATATGTTTCCCACCTCTTGATACAAACACTTGTCGAGATAGTAGCCGTATTTGAAGTGCAATTTTCGGATCTCCGATTCATCTAGAAAAGTGTGAGTACTAATTAGTCGTTTCTATCACAAAATGCGGACTTTACCTTTGAGCCGAGAGACAACGTTTGTCAAGGCCTTCACCTCAACACGAAGTTGTGCCACTTCACTCTCCATGTTCAATTACAGAGTGATACGAAGAAATCGAAAGGATGCATTCCACGCATCTTGAGTGGATCTCCATTACCATTTCGTATCTTTTTACTTGGATAGCCAGGCCATCCAAAGTCGAAACTTGCGAACGTTCAATCCAATGTTTTGGTGTCAGCTGGATACCTCGGGCGAGGCAAGCGGCCTTCGGCTTCATCATCCCGACAAGTTCAAGCCTCATTCTCAGGACCTGCATCGTCAACTCCCCCACACAAACCGTTTTTCGCTTGGAGACAAGTTAGGGATTGGCAACATGGGTTCCCCGCAGCGGCGGAGGCGACCAGCTGGAGCGCGGGACCCATATAATGATTCGCATCTTCTTTTGCGGCAGATGAACATTCCGGCATCTTGCATTCCTTCTAATGATTCCGAACCATGGAAGATGAATCGGAAGCAGTAGCACATGCAAGAGAAAGCCAGGATGCCAAGGTGAACGTTCGAAGGAAGAAGACCCAGCGAAGTTGTGACCGATGTAGACTTCGAAAAACGAAAGTAGGTTTCATATATATGTCGACTGCCGATGCAGCCAGTGCTTACTTTGACAGTGTATTGATCCAGGTACTGTAGAAGAGACTGTCCTACTAGATGTCAACATCTTTCTAACTACCCAAAGTCCCCGGACCTTGTCAGTCATGTCGACATAGCGGCATCTTTTGCTTTACGGACATCCACCGAAAACGTCAACGCCCATACTACCAAGTTTCTCAAGAGCAGTATCGGTACATGATCAAAGTGCTTAGGCACTATATACCTGAAATAGAATTCAGTCTTCCGGCTCTCAAATCCCTTTCTGAAGAGTTAGATACCCTCGCAAAGCAGGACGATGATAATCCATCAGACCTCGAAGACACTCCACCATCAATTCGAACTCCTGAACGACGCTCGTCAAACGACGAAACGGAATTGGTTGTTCCAATTGATGAAGAACTCAGTGCTCTCGATGAGCAGTTGGGATGTTTAATCATCGATTCTGGTGGAAAGTATCGCCATGTTGGACCTCATTCTGGTATTCGCTTCAACGCAGCTGTTCGATCGATGACTGCACCGTCAGTACAGAAGAATTTGAACATAATCCCTGGGATGACCACGAATCAATTACCTCCAAAGACACCTGAAGCATCTATTGGCTCCCCAGAGCGCGAGAATGTTAACTTACCTCCTCGGAATATTGCGCGGCAATACGTTATGCGCTTCCTCGAAGAAGTCAATCATCTTTACTGGTTCTATTCCACTGAAAGTTTGTATTCGCTGCTCGAAGATTTGTATGCTTCACAAGGTTCTGGAGTCACAGCCTCTGCGCTTTGTTCCTTCTACTCTATATTTGCACTTTGCCATTGTGGAGGCATTGCTGGTGGTGGACATACCGATGAAGACTCAAACAATGAGCTGAAAGGAGCTTCAGAATATCTCGCATCAGCCAAATGTCTAGTACCTCGAGTATGTGATGAAGCAGACATTGAGAGTGTGAAGGCATTGTGCATATTGGTAGGCACAGAGTTAGTTCCATTATGTCCGCAGCACTGAGATGAAATAGGCTCTTGCTCTACAATCGGGTTGTTTCTCTAATGCTGCATATCTGCACGTAGGCACCGCAATCCGTATAGCATTCAGTTTGGGCCTTCGCCGTGAGAAGACACCACCGAACAGCAGCTATATGGAACAAGAGTATAACCGTCGTCTTTGGTGGGCACTGTATGTTCTCGACTATGACATTGCTAGTCGTTTTGGAAATCCATGTGCCATTTCGCAAGATATCACTGGAAGTCATCGACAATTTCCGACAGAAGAGGTAAGGGCTCGTCTGCTTATGGATAAGAAATACTCAACAGGTAATTAGATTGTCGGACCAGGCATGTATACTCCTCCGGGTTATTTGACGGCTCTTTCTGCTTTGACAAAGATCAAACGCAGCATCAACTCTGTCCTCTACACCGAATTCCATCCCAGCAGGTGTAAAATCTCCTCGAACGATATTATGCCACTTTTGATCGCACTGAACGGATGGCTCTCAAACCTACCGCCGCACCTTACCAATTTCTCCCATGTTGCCATATCCCACAAGCGAGCAGTTGCGGCACTTCACTTAAGGTACTGGTATGCGGTGATTTTGGTAACGAGGCCATTTCTATTCTACACGGCTCTTCGCAGAGAAACTTTGACGGACCCTGATAAATTGAAGTTGTTTGAAGACTTGAGTGCGATGAACCTGTCTGCGGTGCAGAAATGTCTGCAAATCCTTCAACAAATGAGCGCCGATCGACTTCTTTCGAACCTCATCTCCTTCGACGCCACCTGTCTCTTAGAGCTCATTCAGTTGTGCGCCGTTCGAGTCATCGAGAATGGTGACAAGGCTTGCCTAGAATCTATCAGACAATGTCACGATATTCTTCGATCTATGGAAGACTGGGGATGGACCAAAATGGTTATTACCGAAACAACGGCGCAGCTCATCGAGCAAGGAGTGCTGAAAGATGAGTCTGAGAATGAACTACTGGAACCAAGCTTGGATGCAATCTTTGAAACTCCAGGTTCTATATCCGGACTGTGAGTGATCTGCAGTGGATTGGATTTGGCTCTTCGCTAACAATGGCTGCAGACTAGATATCGATCCTCCAGCTCAAATATTTGACATCGACTTTGATGAAATCAACACTGAGCGGCTTTGGCGAGTCGATTTTCCAGCGTAGCATGCCGAGATAGAATTGTACGATGGTTAGTTGCTGTCTACATACTATTTACAATCGACTTCCATCTGATTTGAGCGCTATGATAGGCTTCTCTGGCCTTCGCACCAGTGTCCCATCCGGCCTGAAGCCTTCAACACCGCCAAGTGTAGCCGTGACACGATATCCCATGGCCTGCTTCGCTGCATCAGATAGTTTGGCCTCAACATCCGGAGCCACACTCAAGGTGAAATTCTCCTGCGGTCTCACAAAATGCCTGACGTAGAACTGCAAAATTACAGGTCTTTCACCTTCCTTTGCCACATTCGGGCCCGTCGCATGCCACAGCCTACTCTCAAACACCAAATATGTCCCGGCTGGTCCAGACGCGAATGTTGTTCCCGCAATGTCGAACATGTTATCAGGAGCAACCAGACCATTATGGCTCTTGGGTAGGATTCTCGTGCCACCGTTCTCCTCGTTCACATCTGTCAAAAACCACATCATATTCAAACCCAACGGATACTGTGGGATCGCAGGATTGACGGTGATCTGATCGGTATGCATGCCCATGCCATCGCTACCTGGACGATTGATATTGGCTGTGTAGCTACTGAGGTGGTAGCCATCTCCAAGGAATTCCGGCATGAAAGCTTCGACCAGTGGGTGTTCGAGCAAATCGAGAAATTCTTGTCCTTTGTTGGGTAGATTCCAGATTCTCTGGTTAGGCCTCTTAGGACCACCATCGAAATATGCTTGCCCAGAGGCAACTTCACCATCGGCCTGATCTTTCAATCTCTTCTGCAGAGCCGCGAGTTGTGTTGGGGACAGTGCATCTTTGACAAAGCCATATCCAAATTCTCGAAGGTCGCGTTTCACTTGGTCTATGTCTGTCGTTGGTTCTGGAAGACGAGAGTAGGTGGATAGATCTGGTGGACTTTTCGGCTGAACTGGAGAGAGTAGGTCGGCAAATTTGGCACCTAGTCTAGAATCTCCAGTTGATTGGATTTGGTTGAAATGATGAGCGTATCGTGTGTCCATGAGTCCTTCTCCCAAATGTAGTACCGTCAAAGGCCGCATGCGAACTTTGACATCTGGTTGGCCATCTGTTGTCTCGGAGATCTTAGGCTCGTGCCTCGTGTCGATGAAAAGATGAGGATAATCTCCAGTGAGGTCAAGGTCTACCAATGCTTTCAAGCTGGCTAACTTGGGTAATTTAGATTTGACAAATGCTACTGCTGTGTTATACTCCTCTTTCGTTACGGGACGTTTGTTATCTATTGGATTTCCAAAATTCTTATGATCGATATCTCTACCACCCACTCCAGAGTCCTTTTTCTTCGATTCACCCTTTGACTGTTCAGTTACATGCTCTGCACTTGCTGCGTTCATGGTTGGTAGAAGTTCGGGCGTAAACTTGGTCACGATACAGTTGATGCACACTGATCAGACTTTGAGTAAAAGTCTGAAGCAGACAAGGAATCAAACAGATCTAAAGTACATTTCAGCCCCTCCCGGCTATACCGAGAATCTCCTCAAAGCGCAGTTCCTTTATATTCCGCACTGCGTGAGATTGCCGAAAAGGTGGGGTGGTAGTCGATCCTGTGAAGCTTTAACCAGGGATTTCGATATCCTACTTCCGACATGTGCTGTAACTAGTTAGCTGAATGTTAGATTTTATTTACAGCAGCATCTAAATCCTTTGTGTCAAACGTGAATTTGCATATATCTGCCCTGTAGTGTGTATTTATCACCGTCAACGAAACTTGAGAGTTGAATAGCCGCTTATATTCGTCACACCCACAGGCGAATAAGGGTATCATACTATTACAAAAGCCAACGCTAGAAGACATAGGATCGCTGAATAAGTTGATCTAGGGAGTCGAGACGCTATATCATCATGCTACACTACAGTTCAGTCCTACGTCGTTAATCTCTCATTACTCATATACTCATCAGGGTCTGAAGTCAACCCAAGGACACTTACGCTGTACCATAAGCAGGTGGTGCGTCCTCTTCTCGCGGTTGCTTAACGCCTTCACTTCTCTTTCCGTCTACCGTGTTTTGCATGCCTCTTTCCCTCCGCTCAAGACGTTCCTTTTCTTCCTTGACTTTCTTGGCGATTTCTCTAGCCATCTTTTGAATCCACGCTTGTTCTAAGATCCCTCCGCTCGATCCATTGCTTCCAGAAGTGAAAGAGTATTCGGAGCCGCCGCGAGCCAATTTGTCAGACGACAAGGAGCGTAGCAGCGGAAATGAACCCGTCGATGCAGAGCTTGGCGCGGAAGTGTACATCCGTGAGTGCGTGACAAGTCGTGGCGGTTTCTTTTCCGATTTTCGTGACGAAATTGATGGAAGAGCTTGTGAATCCACCGGCGGTGTGTATGCCGGCGGTGGTTGTGTATTCTGGTCCATATCATCTCCCAATGAATCCTTGTCTCTCGATCTAGGGCCTACGCTTCGACTTCTCATGCGTCGAATTGTCTTCCCTGGACTTTTCTCCTGTGAAGTCACAGGATGGAAATCCTCTTCCCTCTCTTCCAGTATGACGCTCGGCGCGGATTGTGCATATTCAGTGTGTTCAGGAGTTGTCTCAACGGATATGGGAGCCGATACGCTGCCTTCCTCGCTAGCATCTGTCTTTCGCAGATTGATAACGCGCTTCTTCCTCTTACGATGCCTTCCGGAACTCGAGTATTGTCCAAAGTGATGATAACTACTACTCCGACTCAGAGTCGATCTTGAGAAAGGCTCCGATTCGAAGGAATCCCCGCTGGCGATCGAAGCGGAAGCGCTGCCGTAGGTACTATTGATTCGAGATAACGAAGGGAGAGACTGTACAAGAGAAGGTGTGTGAGCACCCGAGCGAGGTTCGTTGGCTGTTGCCCAAGCACGAAAAACGGCGTCGCGGATAGAAGGCGTGAAAAGTGAGAGGGTGTGGTGTGATTGTGATAGTGCCGCAAGGCGGAGAAGGTTCTTTTGTGAGAATGTAGCTAATGTTTCTGCTGTCCCGTCTAATGAAAGCACGTCCATTGAAGAATCTTCGTCAACAGATATGGGATCAAGAGGTGGACTTGCGAGAGGGTCTACAGTCTTTGTGTCGGAGGGAAGGGGTTCATCGAACTCGCAGTAGTCGGGAGACCAAAGTCGGAGAGAGAGCTTATGGAGGATGGCTGGTAAGTCTTCCATGAAAAGGTTGCGGAGTTGTTCTTCGATTGTGCGCTGGAGGTAATCACGCACGAAAGGAATGGAGTCGAAAGTAGATGATACTTTGAGAGATTCGAGAGGATCGTTGCGGAAGACTAACGTGAGGCCTTTCTGGCGCGAGAAGACCAGGATGACGAACCCAGACAACCGAAATTCTGATAGAGTGATCAGAAGTGGAATCGTCAAGCCAGAAGCAGCAGCCAGTGGCTGCGGAGAGGCGAAGGTTGGTTTTGAAGACAAGTAGGTGTTGAGCGGATTTGCCTGCACTCTAGTTTTCAGTGTCAAAAACGCGTCTCCTGAGTATGCCATTTTGAAGATGCCTCGAAATCTGTCCTCCGCCAGATCTCCAATCTCAAGTATTTCAAGGTCTGGTGGTGTCTCGCCGAGATTGAGCTCCGTAACCACGATATCGTCGACAATGATTGGAGGTTTTGGTGATTTGTTCAGGGCAGTTGTCAGCATCTCTCGCGCCCGGTACGTGTCCGCAATGAGCGGTGACCAGTTGAAGTTGAAAGCCATGATAATTGATACGGCCTACCCGGCCTATTTGGCTTATAACAGTTGCGAAAGGTTGCCTGTCTTCCTCCTAAGGTGCGCGTGCCAAACGATGTCGCGTGAGGTCATTCGTCAACGCCATGTGCCTACTGGAAGCGATACCATCGAAATAGTGAGCAATGCGACTGAGACAAAAGTCAGCATTCACTGGGTGTACATAACAGAAGGGGTTTAGAGCTTTGAAAGTGAGATTATGGTTCTTTTGTGTGACAAGCAACGGATTGTCTGGGAGCAACAGGAATGGATGCTCGGAAAATTTAGGTCGGGACGCGACATCCGAGGGTTGAAGAAAAAGCAGCCAGCGAAAAAATCTTGAACCCGATATTTCCTCTAGTTAGAATATCCCAGCGAAGAAAACGAACTTTGCTCCATCAAATCCTTGTCATGCTTTTCGAATTGTACCGCAAATATCACAGTAAGCAGCGAAGAGCGAATTTGAATACCAAGGAAGGCAGTGCTTTGGACGCGGTTAAGACGACAGCAACACTAGTGTTCAACATTTTATGCTACTTTCAAACGTTTCTTACACTTGTAATGCGCTATTAGTCGTGAAGATTCAACTTGGAAGGGAAAAGTGCAAAGCGGCTCTCCATTCATCCGAGCTATATGGAGTTCTACTAAACTTCGCGTCATATTTCTGAGGCAAAGTGAATCCTCTTCTCATGTCGAACCACAAGAAGTATTCCTAATTTATGGGCTCGATGGTACAAGAACACGGCAAGATACGTTCCAACCGGCATATTCTTGGTGGATCAAGATTGTCCTGACCAGGGTGCATCATAGTTCTTCAACTTCATAGTCGAATTTCTGTCGATGTTGTTATGAATGAGCCGCCTAGTCTGTTCCACATATCGCTGATTCTCAGCCAGTCTTTCCTCCTGCTCTCTATCAGCGTTAATATGGACTTGTGCATGGCTCGGTGCTTTAGGCACCGTAGATGACTTGTGTTCCGCATGTAGTCCAACCGTTTCAGTAGCAGGAGAAAATGCGGTTGACATAAAGTTGAGCCGATTCATCGCAAGGCCGGATCCGTAGTCTTATTTGCATTGGTCGTCAAACTTTGACTTCAGAGGTGTTGACAGGATCTTGGTAGCGGCGATGCTCTAAGTGATTGGATCGTTCCAGAGAAAACAGTTCTTGTGTCTCTCTTGTCCGGATTCCAGCTTCTCAGTACCAAAGTAGTAGCCCTCTTCGATCAGCTTTCGCTCCGCAGTGGCCCATTTGTTCAGCTTGCTATGAACAGCTTTAACATCGTCAATATTTTCAGGAAGCTTCTCATCGAGATCGCCAAGACGCACTTCATATCGAACGTCATTCGTTCCCGTCAGCTCGTGAAGACTTTTCAGCGGCGTTATGCGGACATAGATGGAGCAATCTCGGAAAGTCATTGCTTTGGCCAAAGCACTGATATCTGCCTGCCTGAAAGAATGCGAATTCATCGTACTTTGCTCGACGCACTTAAGGATGCCGAACGGATCAAGTTGCTCTTGGAGTGACTTCAAACGCCGAATCATTGCATGCCCAGTGCCGTCGCAGAAATACTGTGCGAAGTGTTCTCGATAGAAAATCAACGCATCTGATAGTGTTGATACCTGAGCGTCAATGATAGCGGAGAGCTGCTGCAGCACATATTCCCTCTTCCCAGTAGCCAGAGCAAGTGGACAGTGGTGCGTGGTCTTGTTAGATCCTTGCGAAGCTTGGAGTGCGCAAGTTCGACATCTCCTGGACTTTGATGGAGCATTAGGCGACTGCGTGAGCCACTTAGGCTTGAAGCGAAGTGTTACCTGTCCCTCACTGTTCTTTGGCCTCATGTCAGTGACGAGAATTCCGTTGATGAATGCCTCCGGGTGAAGACTCGGGTCCCAGATACTCCCAGATCGCCCGCCGCGCATCGGTCGATTATTGGTGTGATTGATATGTTCATGGAGATGCCGAAGAAGAATTTGTTCGATAATGACCAGTTCTTGATTAACAGTTTCGTTAATCTTGAAATCCTGTGCAGATTGAACACTCAAGGTCCTCGTCGAGCCGGACGGGAACTTGGGAACCCGTAGCAGCTTGTTCTCAAAGAAAGATGCCTCGGAACTTGTTTCGTTTTCTGAGTCTACAGCGACAGAGAAAATAACGTTGGCATTGCCTTCCGCGATGTACTGAAGCCGAACATGGACTGCGTTGTCTTCGATGCCGATATTTTCATTCGTCTTTGGCACGAAGCGGAAGGAATTAGCTGAGAAGATGGCAAAGACCTCATCTCCTACCGCAAGAGCCATGTTGATACGGCTTGAAGTCCATAACTTGAGGCATACCAGCCTGAGCGATGACCAATGTTCCGTGGAGGGTGTTTGTTCAACAAGCACTGCAATTTTAGCGTGCAGTGACGTCCAAAGTCGTTGTACCTGCAAATTTAGCTTCGATGGCGAAGCCCAGATCGAATGAGCTGTGGGGGCTGTGGAGTGGGTGCTTCTCTTAATTATAGAAGTTGATGGACGCACTGCAATTTTAGCGTCCGAGGAAGCTCATGGCTCTAGGCATTATCGCCTTGCAGCCTCAGCCCTTTTCCCTTTTTACTGCATGGCTGCATACCTTATGTTTTTATTCTTCGCAGTTTGAATGCACGGGCCAAGTTGGTAATTGAAAAGGGCTGTTTGCACCGTCTGCTTTCGAGCGGCCGAATTTGAAGTTCTCGCTTGGCCCGTCTGAAGCGCGGCAGCCTGCCATATCTCATTTTTCGGACTCCCTTTCTCATAAATACGTCCCTCCGCCCCCGTTTCTCCTCTTCTCTCCTCCATCCACGTCCGCCAACCCATTCCAAGTCATCAAAACACCCGCGATCGCCTTATTTCAATCGATTTCTCGCCCAAATCCATCGATTTCGACCTTCTAAATTAATTCATCATGACTGGACGTAAGTACTCTTAGTTGCATCACCTTTTTTTGTATTATTTCGCACTATTTGATACTGTTGTCGTCGTTGTCGTGATCGGTCAGCCGATGGTGTTGATGTTCCTGCAGCCCCATCGGTCGGCAACGCAGCACCGCGATTCGGCATCCGGGAACGCCATCCCATCGACTTTGCATCGCTTCCTATGTCGTCACTCATCAAATATTTTAATTACATGTCGTTGTAATCATTCATCGCTAACTCGCTGTCACAGGTGGTAAAGGCGGCAAAGGTCTGGGCAAGGGCGGAGCAAAGCGTCACCGAAAGATCCTTCGAGACAACATCCAAGGTATCACCAAGCCTGCCATCCGTCGTCTCGCTCGTCGTGGCGGTGTCAAGCGTATCTCTGCCAGTAAGTAATCACCATTGTTGTTACTGATTGTCAACACCAACTAACATTCACTCAACAGTGATTTACGAAGAGACCCGTGGTGTACTCAAGTCCTTCCTGGAATCCGTCATCCGTGACGCTGTCACCTACACCGAACACGCCAAGCGCAAGACTGTCACTTCTCTCGACGTTGTCTATGCCTTGAAGCGTCAAGGCCGTACCCTCTACGGCTTCGGTGGCTAGGCCTTTTCACTGCTGCGGATGGGCGTTAGTTGTGCGAGGCACCAGTCATGTTGTATGGGAATCGGATATGGCTGGACTGCTAGCTTACTTGATTACTTGATTGCTATTCATCACGGGTATACGGCATCACGGGAATTATCATTGGTTTCACTGGAGTTCGGATCATTAGTCAATGTCTGAGTAGACACCAATACACTGAGATCCCTTGACTGTTTTTCTCGAGACATGCAAAGAACGTTTATTGCTTCTGCTTCGGCCCACTGCTATGTGATACAAAGGACATGACTCCGCTCTCATCCCGAGCTTTGACGGTTGGCAGCTGCCTACACGCATCGATCCTCTTCTGATTCAAAACATAACTCCGCGGCAGATCGCCACGCTCAACCAAAGCATTCTGGAAGCTGAGTAGCTCGCCTCGCTCCTCCGCATCCATCATACCCACCACCGCCTTAGCACACAGCGTAGCATTTGGCATGCCATGTCCGGTATACCCGGCGCAGAGCCACAAGCCCGCGGAGCCAGGCAGACCTCCGACCCACGGCGCATTATCTCTAGAGTAGCCCATGACGCCGCTCCAGGCATACTCCGCAGCGAGCGGACCCCTCAGCTTGTTCTCGCCATCGGCACCGACATCCAGACACTGGAGCAGGACGGCGCGCAGGTAGTCGACGCAGCCGGAATCGACAACGGCGTCGTCGGCGTCGCCCACGCTCTCGCGGCGGCCGGCGGCCCGCCCGCCGCCAAACATCAGGTGGCCGGCTGGGTTCGGCACGCCGGCGAACGGCCGCTGCACGAGGTAGTCGTCGGCGGCGGCGTTGGCGCCGGGCCCGCGGCCCACCAGACCGTAGGAGTTTGGTAGCAGGATGGCGCGGCGTTGTTGCTGCGGCGGTGGCACCAGTGCTGTCATCGTCCCGCGGCAGGGCACCACCAGGTCCGTGAAAGATGGCACCAAGTGCGATGTGTAGGCGTTGGTCGCGAGCAGGACGTGGTGGGCTGTGATGGAGCCGCGCGCCGTCGAGACCGTCCAGCGCGCGTGGCCGGCCGTGGAGATGGGTTCAATAGATGTTGCTGGTGTGTTCGTCTGCAGGTTGAGTGCGCCGGCTTTGATCAGCGACTCCAGGATGTGCGCAACGTACTTGTAAGGCCAGAGACTTGCGGCGCCTTTGGTCAGTGTTGAGCCGGGACAGGACGCCGACACCCAGTGCTTGTGAAGCTCTGCTTTATCCGTGACCACGTCGACGCCTGCGCCGATGTCTGGTGCTTGCTTCTTGAGGTCTTGCACCGCGTGGATGGCTTCTTTGAGCAGCTCATCGGTCCAGAAGGTCCGGCAGCCTGTGACGGCCCTGTATTCGCAAGCTATATCATGCCGCTTGATATATGTTGCCACTTCCGCACAATTCTTAAGCTCAAAAGCAGCGATATCTGAAGTACGATCAAACAAAAGTGGTTGAAGATGGCCACCATTCTGACAAAAACGTGGTTAGTGTCTTTAGTTACCCAGTTCGAACGAGGCATTGAGGTTATCTCAAGCCGAAGCAGAACATATTGTTGTTTGAAGTCAATATGAGTCTCAAACCAGGATTTATTTTTTCCGTCCAAGCTCTTTAAACAGTAACGGTTTGATAACAATAGTCGCTCTTCGGTCCCGACATGTTGAGAGTGTGAAGAAAGCAACAATCAATGGCAATTAATTCAGAACTTACTCTCCCGGTAGCTCCCCAGCAAGCTTCTCTGGCTTCTAGCATAACTACCGTCTTCTTCGTACTTCCAATTCCATTCTGATCAGCATCTGAACTTCCACTTTCATGAAGAAACCTCGCCGCACTGGCTCCTGTGATGCCGCTGCCCACAATTACGACATCAACCTCTTTCGGCAGATCTTCGGTCGTGTGATGACCAAGGAGAAAGGACGAAGGTTCACTATGCCAGAAGGATTTAGATGGATTGGGAACCGGGAGCGGAGCGGGTTGCGGATTATGAGGATCGGACTGAGCTGACATGGTGGATGACGATCAGATGGCGAAGTACGATAGATGTGTAACAAAATTAGGCCCTGTAGATAGTCTCTGCGCTGCAATCATCACAAGGCTTCTAATAAAACGGCATAAGAGCTTTGAGAGTGCAATTGAGGTTTTGGGAGTGAGAGAGAATTCCTCCTTTCGCCACTTTACTAGCCTGCCTTTAAACTGTCCTTCATCGGATAGCCCTTTCACTTCTTATTCCCAAAATGCACCTCGACGCGACGCTAGGAGATCTTAAGTTAAATATTCTAGGGAATTTGCAGTAGGAACGAATACATCGAACGAATACATCGTTAATATGCGAGGATCATCGCCGTGACTCAGCGTTGCTCCGCAAGCGCATAAAGTGAAGATCATACGTGATCGATGAAATAGAAACAGCCTACCTACTTGAATAGCTATGTGAATTATATGCCACGATGAAATCACATAAATCACGAGACCATGAACATCTCTGTAGTGAGTCGAAAAGGAGCGCTAGCACTCTCTCAAGGAAGAAACTCGAGAAAGGTATAACTGATAGCAGTCAAATATTTATTCCAACAGCGACAGGAAGGGTATCAAGACTAACTAGCTGGTTATCGTACGAAGGAATTAAATCCCAATCCCAAATCACCATTTTCCATGCTTTGTGACCCGTCCTTCGAACTCCATCGCTAGCCAGAATTGCGAGAACCAGCCAAAATCAAACCAAAATATATCCCAGGAGTATTATCGCCGTAGCATCAACCTTCACTCCTCTCCTCCTCCCTATTGCCGCCAAACTCCAGCACCCGGATCTCGCAATCCTCACCACCGGACACGAGTCTCTCGCCGCTGAGTGCAACGCACGTGACGGCGCCACGATGGCCCGTAAACGTGCGCTCGCAGTGGCCGGTGCGCGGATCCCAAACCTTAATCATGCGGTCCTCGGCGCCGCTGACGACGCGCAAAGTGTCAGCCGCCAGCGTCCAGATGCCCTCCAGGTGGCCGAAGAAGGTGCGCAGACAACGGCCCGACGGAACGTGCCATAGGCGGATGGTCGAGTCGAGAGCGCCAGTCAGCATGTACTGTGGTGGATTGGGTCGATCTGGATCGTCCGGGAAGAGCGATGGGTTGGTGAGCGGGCTGAATGAACGGGCACAGTGGTACGGATGTGAAGCACAGGAACGTTGGTCATTTGCGTGTAGGTGATTGTAGGGTTGTTGGCCTAATTGGAGATTATTGGATGAGTCTTCGTATTCGGTGTCCGTGTCATTATCTGGATTCTCTTTGAAGTCGTCTTCGTCAAACTCGAATTCTGGTGGCAATGGTAGTACTTGCTGAACTTGACCGACATGACCTTCAAAGGTTCGGAGACAACGACGTGCGTCCAAATCCCATAGGCGTGCGGTGCAATCATCTGATGCGGAGAAGACAGTTCGTGAGGCCGAGTCGACTTTGACAGCATTCACAAAGTCGGTATGACCACGAAGACTGAATGTTACCTTCTCGCAAGTGTTCCAAACGCGCAATGACCCATCCATAGAACCGCAGCAGAGGTACTTAGGTCCGAAGTTCAATGAGATAATACCTCCCATCTGAGGTTCGAGAACTCGGAAACATTGACCCGTTTGCCGGTCCCACATTCGGATGGTATTGTCGAGAGCGCCAGAGATAAGTCGAACATCATCGAATTGCAGGCAACGTATACCACTCGTATGTCCTTTGAGTGTGCGAAGTTCTTCTCCAGACTCCAAATCCCAGATTTTGATCGTTGTGTCATAAGATCCCGTTGCAAGAGTGTTACCAGAAAACTGTAGACACATGACACCATTTTGATGGCCTTTGAGTGTCTTGACCGTGCATCGACCATGTTTCCAGTTCGTGCCGACTTTGAATCGTGCTTTATAAACATCTTTCCAAGGCTTCTTTTGTAGTGATGATTCTTCATCTTGCGATGGATCTGTACATCTCTTCTTCGCTGACTGTTCAGAGAATAGGTCTAAGTCGTCTTCGCGTGGTCGTTTTGTAACAGTTGGTAGAGGAGTAACGTCGGTATCGCGGCTGACAGATCTTGAACCAGAGACAGGAGTGATTTCAGGTAATGATTGGTTGAGGCTTCGACCTGATGCACGTAGCTGTATCTGTCTCTTCTCTAACCTCAATCTCTTTCGGTCCAGTAGTGGCAATCCCCATCCACATTTGGTACATTTCCTAGCAATGTGTTGTTCACACATCCTATGCCAAACCACATCATCGTCTGCTAGTGTTCTCCAACGCCGAGAGACTTGTGCCGCTTTACATAATGAAGTGGTGTCCAAGTAACAAAAAATCTTGAATGCGAGTTCGGTAGGTAGTAAACTGATGAAGTCGATCTTGATCAGATCTCGAACGCTTGAAGCGATGAAGCTCAACTGTGGGTAGCAACAGACGTTCAAGATACCTTGTAGCATCAGATTTCTTTGTCGAGCTGGAGCAGCGGAGAACAAACTCCACATGTGAGTAATGCCTTGCTGATCGGAGTTACTGAGGATTGCCAACTCATTCTGTAGCTGTTCCATGGTAGGTTCATCTGCCTGCCGCCTACATTTGATGTCGGGTCGATGTCGATTGCAGTACTTTGTATTCGCCTTATTCGACATCGGGCCCTTTGAAATTTGGCCACCAAGTGGGTTGTATGTCTGAGGAACGTATTTCTGGAGGTAGGGAGCAACGTTTTCACCAGCCGCCTTGGAACCAGCTTGAATTGTAATCACTTCGTCTTCGATTTCACTCTCCACCACCAGATGGCCTCTCGGCTCAGGTTGATAATCATCCGAGGGATCAGGGCTGATGAGCATTGTGGCTGAGGGACGACGGAGTCGGGCAGAGGCACGCCTTCTTTTAAGGTTTATCACCTCACCCCTCGTCGAAGATATCGAGGTGCCTGACGAATTTGACGCCATAACCGCTCGGACGGTAGCGGAAGTGGAGGCAGATGTCAAAGGGTCAACGTTTGGTAAAGGGGCAGTAGGAATGTCCTATGAGACATCGGGTGGATAATGTTTAACTGGCGAAAGCCAGGGTCGGTATTGCGTGCTGTGGTTACGTGCTGGAGGCCAGAAGATGAGGTAGGTAACCATAGGGCTGGGTTATGAAGGGTGCCATCCACTGACCTGGTGATGGCGAAAGGTTTGGGGGAAACTGCGAAAAATCAAGGTGGCCTGGATGGCACGAGGGTAGAAGAGGCCGTTGAGGCGAGAAAGAGTAGGGAGAAGAGAGTCTCGATGATTGAGTGATCGAATCTGGTGGCGGTGAGATTCGCAAGACTGCCTTAGCGCTTTGCAATCGCAATGGCAGTCTCAAGGGCCAGTTCGCAGTCCGATATCCGATGATGGCACGATACGATAGCCATTGCGTGATTGAATACCTAAACCTCTTGTAGCTTATTTTACGCCAGGCACGTGATGAGGCCTTCTGTATCTTTTGCTTAATACGTACCACGAAGTACATGAAGTGTGCTAATTACTAGTGCTACTTATACATATGTACTCAAAATAGCATGCATGCATGCCGCCGTACTCCCTCTAGTAAGAAGAGCCGCAAGCCGTCACAAACATTTACAGAATCATCTCAGCGTGGTTATGTCAAATATTGAGTCATTTATAAATCTGGCACATGGTCATGACTTCAGCACTTCGCTCCTCTGTCTTTCTCATCAATTGTACGATTTTTCAAGCCTCGGACCGATTACAAGCATAGACCCTACCGTATTCATCTATTACCTGCCACTGTCGATAATGAAAAAATTTTTAAGCTTTTCATCTACCTGGGTCTGCATTACTGTGATCTTCCTCCTCCTACATTCCCGAGAAAGATCACGAGCACCGCGCAGTAACCGGCTGCTGCCCCCAGGATCTCATGCCTTCGAGCTCTGGTGAATAGAGCCAGAACGGCCGAAAATGCCAGGGTTGCCACCAGTAAAACACCCATATATGTTGCATTAGCTTTTCTTGTGCCCAGCTCATCAACTAAGGAATACAATGCGTAAATCGGTAGAACCATTAAGATGAGGATCATGCTCGTGAGGATAACCAAAATTAGCCTGTCAATACGAGAGCGAGTGTAGTACACTTCAGGAGGGTCAGTCCGGCCTTCAGTTTTCATCTTTGTTTCCTATCACAGCGATAAGCGTCAATCAAATGCTAAGCTTTTAATCTTTCCCTGCGTACTTTTGAACAGAATAAACGTTCGATAATTGGAGAGTGTAGACGCCTTAGAAGATGTTCGATGGTAGCATCAAGCCATGCGTGCTCTCTTCCGGGCCTCAAAGTGATCAGGTCTTCTTTGCAATGGATCCATGTTTCTTCCTCTTGGCACTGTGTTTTCTCGTCAACGACAAAACTTTGAACACTTCTATATTCTGAGTTCGAAGGTCGGTTCATGGAAACCAAGGTTTGTGCGGCCGACATTAGTTGCGCTTGATATTCTGTCAGTTTTCATTCTCGTCACCTCTACTCCTTATACAAGCGGGAATTCTCACCATAGCCGCAGAATGCTTCCTCGATCCTTTGAATCAACTCTTTCCGTGGAGCCGCAATGTCTGACGGTAAATCTCTTGTTGTAACGTCTCCATCCCGTTGATTATACATCTCTCGATCTAAAATGTCCAGTTTGTCTTCCAGCATGCGCAATTCATCTTGTTTCTCAAGCAACAAACGTGATTGGATATATCCGAACCGACGATAGATCATAAAATTCTCATCACTATCAAGAAACGCGGCGAGCCGTGAATATCCACGTACACAACATTCCACTACACAATTAGTAAATCAAATCCATAAGATGTTCTCTGCTCGTACATTTTCTGACGATAACCGGAGTGTCAAGTGAAGGACATTTCAAATTTCGTCCGAAACACCACCCACCTTTGCCCTCCGAAGGCCGTTCCTCGATCGGCAATACCGGTTGATCCAAATCAATTCGACTTTTA